>Ga0315913_1000463_pt1 | contig 36128 bp, 17 predicted proteins | sample MpolsnodulesMG_FD_207736 | JGI IMG/M metagenome (GOLD analysis project Ga0315913, IMG submission 207736) | Medicago polymorpha root nodule microbial communities from Los Angeles, California, United States - small nodules | ecosystem: Host-associated > Plants > Roots > Nodule | place: USA...
AAAAGTGGGGTTATAAATACATATATCACACCAGTTTATTAGAAAAAACAGGTACAATATGTTGTTTTTATACCCAATAAAAAACAGGTGTCGTATCTCAAACTTACAACACCCGATGATATAAACCCGACAAAAAACAGGTCTTAAATCTCAAAAAAACAGGTTTTGTATCCCTGATTTGCACTAGTGACACCTCATTCCTTAGGACATTCCCTTTCTTGGGATAGATTCGGCTTCTCTTTTCATAGGTTTAACACTATGTGACTTTGATGTATTGGTTCAGGCCTCTCCTGATTTTATATTTTATTGCTTTGATCCAAAAAAATCTTGGTTTAATTGAATTTTTTGTTAACTTTTAAATTTTGGTCACCTTACTTTTTCGATTTCAGAAATTGAATCCAAAACCTTTTTTTTGACGATGTAGCAAATTTTAATGTGATATGAAAATATTGTTATCTGTATACGGTGGGCACATCAATATAATACTCCCTTTTGTCCGTATTATACTAAAAAATGTTTTTATATTTAAAAAAATTAAATACATACTTCCCCTGACAAAAATCAAATAGATATTTCCGGTGTCATACTTTTGCGGATTTAGATTGTATGTAGTCAAACAATTATTCAATCAGGAGAGATTTAAGCGTATAATCGAGATTCACATAACTAGTATAGATATTAAGGATTTAGTTATGTGCTTCTTTTAAGATCTTAGGTTCAATTCTCTTTGATGTTAATTTTGATGGGTTAGTTTAGTTTTTTGAAGAACAAATATTTAAACTACTTTAAATCTCGGACGGCCAAATCTGCATTGATGTCATGACTGCATGCATTTTTTATTGTATGCAATCCAAATCCCACTCTACTTATTTAATCATAGGAGACTAGTTCAAGTTCCTTCCAAAGTTAACAAAATTTAATATTAATAAGGAGCGAAAGACGGCAAAGTCACATAGTAATCATAGAATAATTTTTAAAAAAATCATATATAAATTTATAAAACTCTTCTCTATTGCTACAAAGAAATGCAAGGAACGAGTCAATGGAAATAAACACAATGAAACTGAACACAAACCTCACGCAATTATGCACAATTTTAATTGTTATAATATCAATGGCAAGAGTGTTTGCATCTGATGAATCCTTTTCTTCATCCCTACCTGGGTGCAAAAACACATGTGGAAATGTAAAAATTCCTTATCCATTTGGAATATCCAATTCATCAATACCAAATCAAGGACCATGTTCCCTAGAGCCCAAATTTAATCTCAAATGTAAAAACGACGCCAAATTAATTTTTGGCAATTTACAAGTTTCTAACATAAACATCCTTGAAGGACAACTTGAATCGTTGTTCTTAGTCTCGGGTTATTGTAATAGCACAAACTACATTCGATCCGGTTTAAACAGTCCTGCTTTCACCATATCAAGCAAGAAAAACAAGTTCGTAACGGTTGGTTGTGATAGTTACGGTTATCTCAACAGTGTATACAACAAAGAAACATATTCAACCGGTTGCCTAACAAGATGTAATGGTAATCGAAACCGAATTGAAAATGGAACATGTTCGGGTATTGGTTGTTGTCAAGTTGATATTCCACCTATGATGAGGAATATAAGTATAGAAGCTTCTGATTTTCCTAATTCCACGGATTCTTTGGGGTGTAGTTATTCATTTGTTGTTAAAGATGGGTTTTATAATTTTTCTATTTCTCACTTGGATAATTTTCCTTATGAGAGGCTTCCTATGATTCTTGATTGGAGTGTTGGAAGTAAAAATTGTAAGGCTTCAAAGGGTGAAGAAGATTATGCTTGCAAGAAAAATAGTTATTGTGATGATAAGGACATTGATTTTGGTTACCGATGTAAATGTAAAGAAGGCTATGAAGGAAACCCATATCATCCAGATGGCTGCATAGGTATTTTTCTTCATCTTGAATATTAATCTATTTGTTTAGTTTAAATTATTATTTTTGTCCCAATAAGAGTTCAAATATTTTTGATTGATTAATTATATCCTTTTAGAGAGCCAAAAAATGATGATGATGATTAAGAAGAATGTGGATGATGAAAAATGATGAGTTTGATAAACAACAAGAGCGCTTAGTGAATCCAACAACTACTCTCTTGAGGATGGTATCCTAATTTCAATTTTGGGGTTGAGTTTTAAAGGTGTTGATGATGGATGGTGATGAATCTAGTGTTAATGTTAATGGTGAAGATGGAGGAAGTTATTTTAATTGAATTTTAATATATAAATCAAATAAATAGTAATATTAATTAATAATAATGACATGGAAAACATTTTTTTACACTTCATTAATTCACAGTCAACATCATCAAAATTGATAGGGGTGAAAAAAAATGTTGATTTTCTTAGAGGAGCGATCAAAAAGTCGGTTTTTGAATTAAGGGGATTGAAAATTCAAAAATTTGTAAATAGGGGATCAAAATTGCATTTAAACTTTTTTTTTATACATGGGCTAAAAATAAAATTTGATATATTTATATAGATCAAAAACTTATTTAACAATCACCTATTTATTTATTTATTTGTATCGCATTTACTATTTTCGGTCTTCAAACAACAATTTGATTCTTGAAACCGTGGTAACCATTTTTATGTAATTTTGTAATCTCATTCAGTAATTAAGTTTCAAATAGGTTGGAAAAATTGACCCCTTACATGAATATAAATTATTTGCAGACATCGATGAATGCAAGACATCAAATAACACATGCATAAATGAAGATCATTGTCGCAACAAGGATGGGTTCTATGAATGTTTCTGTCCTGATGGACAATCTGGAAATGGAACATTGGAAGGAGGGTGTCATAGACGAGATGTCATCACCAAGGTTGCCATAGGTAAGCACCTAAGCATAGCCCTAATTTATTGGGTTCAAATTATTAATATGTGTAGTATCGATCTAGCTATATATTCGTCGGTAATTTTATTTAAGATCAAACCAATCGAGAAAATACTCAAATTCAATCACAGCTCTAGATCAATCTTTAGTCTCATTTACTTAACTTTAAATTTTCAGTTTTCTTCTCCGTGAAGAATCGAAGGGTTATGACTAGAATTTTTTTTGGATTCAACATGTTAATTAGCTTTTGTTGTTAATTTATAGAACAATTAATGAATTGCCTTCGAACACATTTCCAATGCAGGGGCAAGTGCTGGACTCATTGTCCTGTTTGTGACAATTTCATCTCTATACTTGACATTCCAAAAAAGGAAATTCATCAAACTAAAGCAAAAATTCTTTCAACAAAATGGTGGTTCCATTTTGCTACAACAACTATCTACAAGAGAAGACACTTCGCAATCAGCTCAAATATTCACTGAAGAGGAACTTAAGAAAGCCACCAAAAACTACGACGAAAACTTAATCATTGGTAGAGGAGGTTTTGGTACAGTTTTCAAAGGAGTTTTACCCGACAACAAAATTGTTGCAGTCAAAAAATCAAAAATAATAGATGCAAATCAAATCGAGCAATTTATTAATGAGGTAGTTGTCCTATCCCAAATAAATCACAGAAATGTTGTCAAACTTTTGGGATGTTGTTTAGAGACAGAAGTTCCTTCCTTGGTTTACGAATTCGTTAGCAATGGTACACTTTTTGATTTCATACATAGTACTAAAGATAAAGAAAACAATCCAACATGGAAAACCCGTTTAAAGATAGCAGCAGAGACAGCCGGAGCTTTATCGTATCTACATTCATCTGCATCAATACCGATTATCCATAGAGATGTCAAAAGTACAAACATTCTCTTGGATGACAATTACACAACAAAAGTTTCCGATTTTGGAGCTTCGAGGCTAGTTCCACTTGATCAAACCGAGATAGCAACAATGGTGCAAGGAACTCTTGGATACTTAGATCCAGAGTATATGCAAACTCATCAATTAACCGAGAAAAGTGATGTCTATAGCTTTGGAGTAGTGCTTGCGGAGCTTCTAACAGGAGATAGACCTCTTTCTTTTAATAGGCCAGAAGAGAATATTAGTCTTGCTATGCACTTTTTGTCTTGTTTAAAACATGATAGAATTTTTGAAGCTATTCAAGTTGGTATCTTGAATGATGAAAACAAGGAGGAGATTAAAGAGGTTGCTATTCTTGCAGCACGGTGTTTACGACTTCGAGGTGAGGAAAGACCTAGTATGAAGGAAATAGCTATGGAGTTGGATGGTATAAGGTTAATGGAGAAGCATCCTTTTAATGATTCAGAACTGAAATTTGAGGAGAGACAACACTTGCTTAAAGAAGCATCTTCTAGAATTTATAGTGAAATTGGTGATAGCATTGACCTTGAATATAGTGGGTATGACAGCTTGAAAGATCAACCATTGATTGCCTTGGATGATGGAAGATGATTGTGATATCTTAAAATATGTATACTTGTTTTATTGATTTTAGAAGGGTTAGTAATTAGATTTTGTACTTTGTATGATTGAGCTATACATTTTGTCATTTTGAATAAGTCTTTGTAATGTTTTTAATATAGGATCAATAAAATCTTAAAGCTAATAATATAGGATCAATAAAATCTTAAAGCTACTTTTTCTACGTTTTTGATGTAAAGCATATATCGACATTGTTGATAACTAATCTTCGTAAGAGAATCTTTCTGGTCATATCTAGTTGTATCAAGTGGTCCGAGTCTAGCTCAACTTTTTCCATCACAAAGATTGAATCTGAGACATTATTCAAGGGGTCCGAGTCTAGCTAAACTTTTTTAGGTAAACCAAGAGTATTGACTTGCATCAAAGTGGTAGTTCGACATGGCAACTAGGTTGGCACCCCTAAATACCTCAAATAAACAAGCATACTCATAATAACAAGAATATCGAGTTTAGCTCTACTTAGATCAACGTAATGTTGAAATCTCAAATATTTTATAGGAATAATATCCTGAAGATCATCATATTTATTTAATCCTAATACAAAACTCCTAAATAAGAGCATATTCAAAACATCTATTCAATGCCCCAAATCATATGGGTTATGCCTACATCTTTATTGATAGTTGTTATACCATTATGTATGAAATGAAATGGTTAAAAGGAAATTAATGGAAAAATACAAAGCATACAAAACATGGCTAACATGGCAATGGTAAAGAAATAAAGCCCCATTCACTTCATTAGATCACACTAGACCATATTAGATTATCATAATAATAGCAGCACCAATTTTTCATGGGCGATATTGATAGAACACTGTTAAACAAGATGAATTTGTGAGGGAAAGGATTGAAACAGAACTGAATTGCATACATGAAATGCTTCACTAGCTAGGTTCTATTTATACACAAATTTTGCTAGTTTTCTTAACTAACTAGGCAGTTACATTGTTTACACCCATAGTTCCTGTAGTATGAACGTTTAGTGAGTCAATTTGCTACCAAGAATAGATTCACACAAGCCAGCCTGAATTGTTTATCTTGGAATTAAGATAGTTATCCAATCTAATAAGCTTGAAGAGCAAACCATTTATCCAATACAGTACAGTATGCTAAATTACCATATAGATAGGTTCACAGTAGAATCGGAGTTTAATTTAACATTATTACATATTTAGGGACTTCAAATAACAAGAAGTTTTTTAACACTCGATACATAATACACAGTAAACGATATATAGACGAATGAAGCACTACATAAGAACAGTGTAATAGACAAAGTGGATACAAAAGATTGTTATTGTGAACATTCAAGCAATATTCTCTATCAGAGAATTAGGTTCTCTTTTAACAGAATCATCAGAACTAGTGTAATCATCACTGGACATTGTTAGGTCATAGTTGGTTCTTTGATCGTCTACAACCGCTTCATGTGGATAAAGGATTGGCTTTGGAGGCATTTCAAGGCTTTCAACATCTCCTTCGAGCATCTCCACTACTTTGCTCATTGAGGGGCGATCATCTGGTTTCAACTGTATGCACCAAAGTGCGACAATGATCATCTTCTTTACTATTTTATTTTCCTCCTCTGTGACATCTTCTATTTCTATTTCTCCCTCTTGTCCAAATTGATCATAAATCCATAAAGGAAAGTAAAGCTGGCTTGAATGCTCTGCATGGGCATTTAGGTTATTCCTTTTACTAGCCATCTCCATCAAAAGCATCCCAAAACTATAAACATCGGCCTTATGGGACACTCCCCCAATATTTTTGTAGAACAACTCTGGAGCCATATATCCAATTGTACCTCTTGCTGCAGTCATTGTGACAATGCTATTCTCTATCGAATATAGCTTTGCGAGTCCGAAGTCAGATATCTTTGGGATAAATTTCTCATCAAGCAAAATATTGTGGGGCTTGATATCAAAATGTAAAATCTTCATTTCACATCCATGGTGGAGATAAGCAATCCCACGTGCTACTCCGATTGAAATATCATGTATTTGGCTGCAGCTTAATTTTTTACTCCCTTCTTTAGAGAAAATGAACTTATCAAGAGATCCATTGGGCATGAATTCATAAACAAGAGCACGTTTTGAACCCTCAATACAAAATCCAAGTAATTGTACCACATTCAAATGATTTATTCTTCCAATAGTTGCAACTTCATTAATAAAGTCTTGCCCATTTCCTTTTGACTTGCCCAACATCTTGATTGCCACACAAGGCCCACTACGTTGGTTTCCCTTGAACACAGTGCCAAAGCCTCCTTCGCCCAACTTTTCTTTGAAACCTCTAACCATTTTCTTAATTTCGTTGTATGAATATACAATGGGCATGCGATTGTTTTGTTGTTGTAGATATAGTTCAATACATTCGTACATTGACCAATGCCTTTTTCGCCATTTGTATATCAGTAGTGCAATAAAAAATGTTATCCCAAACAGAACTCTAGCAGCCAAAAATGATGGTAGAATATAGAATCCTGTGGTCCATCCTACTTTATACTCTGGATAAACATCATAGCTATTGTCCACATAAATATCATAGTCTGGGTTTAGTCCTTCTATTTTTTCATCCAGTCCTGTAATGTTACACCAACAAGACAAATATTGATAACAAGAAAATTTAGGCAGCACCTAAAAAAAAAAAAACATGTTTTATTATGACTTAAAACTGTCATTGAATATCGTACCAAAAAAATAAATAAGGTAGTGTTTTTTAAGCACGATTATATACATGTGGATATGGTAACAAAACCCATACCCGCAGGTACATGCTTAAATCAGCCTCAATTTGACGAGTTTTTCTCACTTTGGCTGGGTTTGTGTTTTCTTTTATTTTAAAACACGGGTACAACACGTGTAATGGGGATATAGGTACTCAACCCGAAACCCATACTCAAACTCGTCCCCAATGTAGAAAAATAAATTTATTACCCATTTTATATAAATAGAAACCCAAACCTTAAATCATTTCAATCACAGTTAAAATCTCAATTTTTTCAACGATACACACTTATCGTAATTCTCTCTTTTTTACTTCCATATATCACACTCTTGGCCTCTCTCTTCTCCTTCACAATAGTCATCGATCCCCATCATCTATTTGCTGGATAATGCATTACAATATTGCGCTCGGGCTGGCTGAAAAATACTTTTATTTCTATTAAAAAAAATTATCCACTGCAGGGATGATGATGAGATTCGATTTCTCATCCCTGCTGGATATGTGAAGGGTAACAGATAAGTATATGAGTGTAGCATATAAGGACGAGTAAGGTAAAACCCGTCTCCACCCCGTCCCATTGTCATGCCTAGATATATGACAAGTTTGATTTTTCAAGCAAAAGTTGTAATTGGAAATATTAAATCATGCATGGATTAAACATTTTTCACAAAAGAAAGATTAAAGAACTCACCTATTAAGATTGCTTTCATAGTATCTGAAAAAACAAAAAAAATAGTTAAGTGAATAACTTGGTGATAACAGAATGATTTTTTTTTTGGTTGCTAATATGCTAATAGAACGACTTAATTATGTATTCAATGTTGATATAAAGAACACTTCCATACGACGAAATGGACTGCATCTTACTTTTTTTTTTTTGACAAGGACTGCATCTTACTACTGAACATTTTAAAAGAAATAAAATATAAAATAATATTATCTTTGTTTTATAAAATAATTTGTGTTATATCAGGTCTGATATTATCTCTGTCTTATAATAATTTGCCTGATATGGACTGCATCTTTCCCAAATGTCTTCTTTTATCTTAATTAATCATGCTTTAGCCATGAGTACGTTATTAGGTCCGAGATTATTTTGTTTTAAGCTGTTTGATCCATGTGAATTGTATAACTCTATTCCATGAAATAGTAATTTTAACTAACTTAACATATCAATTTAGAGATAGATTATCATTAAGTTATGATATAGAAATTAACACACAAATTGCCGAGATAAAATTGAAACAGTCTATGCGGAGACGAATCTTATAAATTTTATTACTGCGATGTATTTTTAGTACAATTGTTAAAAGTTTATCATAAAGCTAAAGCCTTTGGGATTAGACAATTTTTGTTTGGTGACAAACCGTATTACAAGTCTAGAGACTTAGACGAATTTGACACAATTTTTATGTTGGAGTTAGACTATACGAGTTAGTTTTCTGAAATTAAGTTTGGGATTATTGTTTAGAGTTAGGCTATTTTGAGATCAAATTGAGTTTTATTTGATAAATTTGAAGTTTTGTGTGGTGATCTTGTTGAGAAAGCAAATGAAATGTGAGAAGAAGTTGGTTGAGATGGAGACTAAGTGTCGTGCTATTGTGGTAGAAGGAAATCTACAAGTGAGGAGTGGTGGTTTCTAGATGAAGGTTCAACCAATGGGGTTGAAAGAAACCATTCAATTGAAAAGGGATACATATTCTTCTCTTTGGTGGGATAGCTCAAATGCCAAAGGTCTAGCAGTTGGAGCATGGGAACATATACTGCTTTGTATGAAATTCATGAAATCCCTACCAAACAAGAGAAAGAAGAAAGATGATATATTTTTTCTTTGATATTTGCCACCTTTGGCATAACATTTAATATATTCATGGAATCCCATGGCGAGTTAAGCGTATAAAATTCTTGAGCTCTCAAAACAACACATTCTCCTTCACCAATAAAAAAACCTATATCTTGTTTCCTACTCTAGCGCTGCCACCGCCACCACACATTCGTATTCGCTTCTATATATTTTGGTATGAAATGTAATATATCATGGTATTTCATCTGAAATATACTTTGGTAATCAATGATATGAAAGTGACTTTGGTACTCAATAATATGAAAGTGACAAATGTATTTATTACAAATATAGAAATAACAGTTGCACGATCATATGTCCCTATGTAGACGACTGGATCATATTTTATTCAAAGATTCAAGTTGTAAATAATGTGAAATCATTGTTTATCAACAACATTGACAATAAAGTCCTAGGCGAAGTTGAAGTAATTCTTAGTATCAAGATTATTAGAACATAAGAGCAATTTTCTTTGTATTAATCACTATGTTGAGAAGATCAAGGAAATGTAATTATTTTGAATGTAAACCAACAAGCACACCTGAATCCAAGTGCAAAACTCTTCAAGAATACTGGAGAAGGTATTAGACAAATATAATATGTGAGGATCATTGACAGTCCTTAGGTATGCCATTGCATCTTGTATTAGACTCGACATTTCCTACGAGTTAATATCCTCTCCATTTTTTTAAAATAAATTGACAATGTTTTGGTGAGAGATAAATACAAAAAAGAATGTAGTGTGTCCCACTATTAAGTGGGTCCCACCACTATTAATTATTTTCAAACTTCATTGTGTCTTTATCTCTCCAAATGAAAGAAATGGAGACACTGATAAATGGAGAGGATCTTAACTCATTTTCTACGTAGTGGGACTCTTATGTAAGTTTATTAGTATACCAAGTGAGAAACATTGACATGCTATTGAGAGTCGTGAGATGCCTTAAGAAGAAAATTACTCTAGGGTTATATCAAAGGTATCCCATTGTTTTTAAAAGGTACAATGATAAAGATTGGAACATATTATAAGATGATTCCTAAGTGACTAGTGGCTACACATTGAGTATCACTAGAGAAGTTGTTTCTTGGAAAAATAAAGAAACATACAATATTGACTCAGTTCACTGTAGAATCTGAGATGGGATCACTAGAGAAAACTAGTGAAGAGGAAAGTTGTTAAGACGCTTGCCAGTTGAGATTCTCTTGTGGGAAAAAATGTTGCTAGCTGTGTTAATTCATTGTAATAGTACGACAATTATTACAAAATTGAGAATTGTTACTACAATGGTAAGAGACGTTAATTAAGACATGAACACATAACAATTAGAGAGCTAGCTATTATCGAAAGAAATGGTTAAAGTACATCATGTACGTATTGATGAAGGCTTAGTTGATCCTTTGACAAAATGAATAACTAGAAAGAAAGTGCTAAACACATCCAATTGGATGGAACTAATGCCTAAAGATCACAAGTGATGGTAACTAGACCTAAATGACTCGAGATCCCAATAAAAAGGTTCAAATGGTAATAACAAGTCATGAGTGATAGAACATGTTATGGTAAAACTAGAGAAACATTATTCTTGCAATGATATGAGGATGAGATAGTAGAAACTCTTAATGAGATATATACTCTATATTGAGTGGAGTACATATAGCTACAAGAGTAATCTTTATAGACTCTCATATACGAATGTGGAACAGTGGCCGATTCCTATGGGATTTTGAGGCAAAATACCTATAGCATTCTCGAAACTAGGATAAATGTGCATTACCATAGACGCACGAGTTTTTAGGATGCACCTTAGGAAAAGCTTGTGTGCGGGTTTTATGTCTTAGATTAAGTTAAATGCTATAAGCAACTATTCTTAATCATAATTTTACTCGCTATACAGAGGTTTAAGTTGTAGGAGACACCTTTGTTTATTAGCAACTTTATAGAAACGTTTAACGTGATTTCTGAAACTATTTTTTAAACTAAAGTGGGGATTGTTGGAACATGTTTGAAAATTGAGAGATAAAATACTAAACACAATGTCCCACATTGGGTAGAACGGGTGTAGTGTGAATTGAAAAAAGTTGAAGTTCCACATTGGATAGATCACACACACTAGTATTTTTTATATAGTTGGGGATATACCTCTAAGGGGGGCACACAATTATTTGAACGATGTAAGCACTAGCGAAAAAATATATATTGACATATTTTATTATTTGGAAATATTATATTAAATAATTAATTTAATCATTATTAGAAAATAATTTCTTAGTCCCATGTTTTGCCTAATTATTTTGAAACGCAATTTGAAATATTTTCTTGTGCAATCTTAAATATTTTGGTACTTGATCTGACATATACTTTGGTACTTAATAATATCTTTTTTACTCAATATGATATATTTTGTATTCAATTTGAGATATTTTTATACTAGATCTAATATGTGAATTACTTGTTCGAAAAATTTCTCACATTGTTAGTTGTGAATTTTCTCTAAACGTGTTAAAGATGGCGACCTATAATGACTGTACTTGTTGGAATAAAATAGATTTTGTACAATAAATTAAAAGTGTGCATGACCATAAATTAAAAGTTATCAGTTCTGAACATATGTTAGAGCATCTTAAATACCAGATAAGTTAATGGCTTGATAAGTTAATCCCTTGCTTGTGTGCTTGAGCATTAGAAGTCTCTAGCTTGTGTGCCTTAACATTTCTAATCTTTAGTGAAGATAATGGAAATCCCTTGAAAGTGAAAGGGGACTGGACTACTATCGGTTTGTGAGGGGAACCAATATAATTGCATCATGCACAACCGCTCTCTTAAAGACGTGCATCGAAAGTGCCTCAAGCAGCAAGAATGAGAAGAGATAAAGAGTTCTCAACAACTCAGTAGAAATCTTTGGTGTGATTATGTTTGTTCAAGGGAACCACACACATTTGCTCGATGCAGGTCTTAAAGAGAGCGACCTGGTCGTGACTCAACCTATTGACAACTTTAGTAGGTGAAAATAATTCTTTAAAATAGAATTTGAAAATTTAAATGTAACAATTTGAAAATCCAAATACAAACATTTCAATTGCAATCCAAACATTGCATTTGGTGCTAATTCTGCAATTAGCGTTGCGAGATAAAATGATCATTGGTTAATAGTGTTTTACTTCCTGTAATATATACCATTTTCGGTTTACACCATGTAAAGAAAAAAAATTAGATTCCAAAATTTGTAATTTAAAGATTTTTGGTATTTGGACCTTAATGAATTTTGACGATACAAAATCGATGATCGGGCAAGAGGATAAACCGAAATTTGCTCAAATTAAGGGGGTCAACTAAAAATTGCTCAAATTACATGGAGCAAAAGTACCATAAATTTTATAATTCGATGCCATGAAGGTCCAATACCAATGTTCATTGGTGAGTGGTATGAACTTTGACAGTTTAGCTGGTTTTGATTTTTCTTTATATTTAAAGAAGCTGGTTTTGAATTATTAGTCACTTCATTTGACATCTCTTAAAATTTTAGTAAATTGGTCTATGGCTGGCCCACTATCAAATTGGTCTATGATGGTGTAGTTCCTTTTTGACCATTGTTGTCTCTACACCATATATTTTTTACACTAACTTAAACTACACCATTCTCACCCATGCAACACGATGCAGTGTGTGTGCCCCCCGGAACACTAACTCAATCATGTTCGTCCCTGAACATATGAACTATTAAGTGGTTATTTGGATATTTGGCAAAAGCAGAAATATCGCGTCCCTAGGCAGTTTTGCTGTGAAAATAATAAAGCTACTTAATAGTTTGTTAAGAGACGCGATATTTCACAGCAAATACAGCATAAGTGTCAATGTGTTATCACTTTTAGTGGATTAAGATAAGTGTTAATATGTTTTACACCCCGTAATTTGGGCGAGTACTGGTTTACCTCCTGTAAAAAAAAAGTTTAGATTCCAACCCTGAAATTTAAGATACTTTCGTTTTAGACCCTGAGGCTAAATGACTGGACAAAATGCTGACGTGGCGCGCCGACTGTGCATATTTGATTATGTGGCACACTGATTGTATAATTAATTTTGTTTATTATTTTTTTAAGGGAAAACGTGGCATTTTGCCTATTTTTTTTAAATAAAAAATAATATAAATGAAATTATATTAATTTAAAAATTAAAAATAATTTAAAAAATCTGAAGATTAATTTTCGAAAATAAAAAAATCGTAAAAACAATATATTTTCGGAAAAAAACTGAATTTTCTAAAAGAAAAGTTAAAAATTCTGGAATTTAATTTTTAAAATAAAAAAAAAACAAAATTTAAAAAAACATTTTGAAATTAAAAAAAAAGTTCAGATTTTTTTCGAAATAAAAAAGTTTTTTAAAATTTTTTCTACTTTTTTTAAAAAATCTGAATATAATTTTTTTATAATTCAGATTAAAATTTTGAAAATTATAAAATTTGAAAAAAAAATCCGATAAATAAGTTTTTTAAAGAACTATTCCAGAAATAAATAAAATGATCGCGTTTATCACTTTTGTTACCAGCAGATCCCAAGACATATTACTCTCATTTTATCAAATAATATTATTCTTCAATCTTGTTCGAGAAACAAAAAAAAAGTTTTACATATTCTTCTAGTTTTACATTTCTATTTTACTTTAATTTCTATTATTGTCCTCTTTAGTTGTATTTTTCTTTCGTTCAGATTAAAAAAATTACAAAGTATACCTTTTTTGCAGATCGAGGTAAGAAATTCGAAAAATCAATTTTATTTTAATTTTCAAAATCTTAATTTCAGATTTTATTTTATTTTTTGAAAATAAATCTGAATTTGTTTCTTATTTTTTGAATTTTTTAAATTTTAAAAAAAATCTTATTTTCTTTTTCTGTTTTTTTCAATTTTGAAAAAAATAATCTAAATTTTTTTCTATTTTTAAAATTAATTTTCAGTTTTTTTTAATTTTTAAATTAATATAAATGAAAATAAAAAAAATTAAAAACTAAATTAATTATATAGTCAGCGCGCCACATCAATCAAAAATGCTGACTCAACATGCCACATCATCATGTTTGCACAGTCAGATGACCTCAGGGTCTAAAACGAATGAATCTTCAAATTACAGAGTTGAAATATAAACTTTTTTTTTACAGGAGGGTAAACCGAAACTCGCTTAAATTATAGGGTGTAAAAACATTTTAACCCTTAAGATAATGTATATTTCATGTGGTGGTGGAAACCAATTTAACTCAGCAGACTTGTGTAACATGAAATGTTAATTAACGTATTTTTGAAGTAGGAGTATCGAATTAAAACCATTGTTGATTAGCTGATAATCGTTGACAGAAGAAAAATATAGAAACCCAAGACAAATTTGGGGTTTAAAAGCAAACTAATAAAAATTAGAAAATTAAATAGGCCCTGTAAAAACTTCAGATATCATGAAAAAAAAATAAAAACTCCATTTCTCATAGGCACGTTTTATGGTAAACCAAAGGTTGAGGTATCTCTGTCCTCGAGAGCTTAGCTCCGTTGGTAGGAACAATGCATAATATATGCAAGTTCTAGGGTTCAAACTCCGACCACCACAAAAAAAGAAAAATTGAGGTATCTGTACGCGCAAAAATTAACCCTCTCAAGATAACTAAGATCTCCATTTAAGTGACTTACATCTTCCAACAAATATTTTTTCATATACACCTATTAAGGATTGAACTCGGAACTAAAAGATTAACAGATCTAAAAATCTACCACTTGTGTGACTCACTATATTGGTATCTCATACACAGTTTTTTGAAATTAAAATGATGTGAACACCTTAAACTCACATTTAAATTCTAACCTTTGAAAAAGCTGCTCAGAAGTCAAGAAGTAGGACAATAGAAAGATCTGGCGATGAGGAACATAAGTCCATTTTTTTTGGTTGAGCAAGTTCAAGGAGGCCGGAAATGGCCCTTGAAGGCCATGGTCTAAAAATTCAAACTACTCCAATCTAAAAAAAAATTGGTGAATTTTGTAGAGGAATAAGAGATGGGATCAATACTAGTGGGCGTATGGCTTGTGCTGGCCGGAAAGGCTGGTCCAAGGTAGAGAGATATTGAGCAAGGAAGAAAAACAAAAAGAACAGGAAAATCATTAGAAGGGAAGAAAGAATCTAAGAGAGAGAGAGAGAGAGTGTGTGTGTAATCCATAGTAATATCCGTGAACTTGATCAATCCGATGATTCTAAAAATTATACCGTTACGGAGTACTTTAAGGTGACAAAAGTTTATAGTTTTTGGAAAAATTCATACCTTTAGCAAATGTAGTGAACTGAGACCATATCGTCCCTGCATCACCAAAAAATAAATAAAAATAAGTTATGAAATTTTTGAAATCTGAACCAAATTATGGCAAAGGTATTGTAATGATCTAGTATACTTTACCACAGTCACCAATAGTATCACGTTCAAAAGAATATCCAAAGAAAGATTGGCAAGGGGGCGTGCATCCGTATTTGAGGCACATCTCAGGTTTTCTACAGACCTTATTACACGAAAACCATGAAAGCTTAAATCCACGTACTAACGCCTTATGAATGTCATCATATGATATTACTTGCTTTGTTTGCGAATCTAACCAAGAAGTTAGAGTAACCAATTTCACACGACAACCAACTTCAAAATCTTGAGCAATTAAATCACCAGCCATAGCATAAATATAATACCCTTTGGATTTGAAGTTCGAATTGACAAATGAAGAAGTATTCACATATTTAGGATTGTTAGTAACTTGGTTGGTACAGTTCAAATACACTATATGCTCAAAAAGAAGGTCATTGGAATGTGCGGCCGCCGAGGAACTTGGTCCTCTGTAGAAAATTGCGTGGTATGGGTCATTGCACTTGTGAGAGTCATGGTTATAAGTTTCGCAGAAACTAGATCGAGACAACCAATTGAGAGGACGTGATGAAGAGCGATTAGATTGTTGAATTCCAGGATCAACCAATCGGATTGTGAAATTGTCGTAGTTGATGGACTGTACATAATATTTTGCGGAGTACAGATGTAAAGTTGTCACATTATTTTCACAATATAGCTCATACCTACTGTCACCGCAGCTTTTTTTGTCATGTTTTAATCGAAAAGGATAGCTTATGTTGGAAACTTTGCCACAAGATGAAGGTGGACAATAATTTTTTGGCTCAATAAGAAGATCAATGCTGTTACCTGGGTGGAGTAGAAGCGTAAATGAGAACAAGACCACCAATACCCACCACATGATTGGCGAAACTGTGTTTGAAATTTGGACTTTTTTGAGGTGATGTGATGGAGTTCAATGTTATAAACACACCGGAGTGTTTTTTTTTTTTTTTTTACAAAAAGCAACAGATTGTTTTATAACCTTGGATATTTTCTTTTTGGGTACATATATTGGATTTTTTTGTTGTGTTAAAGAAACAATTTTAATTTTTTTTTTTAAGATGTGAAAGGGCACATATTAGCAACTTAGAATATTGAATTTTCTTTTTTAAAAGATATTTAATTAACTTCCTACTTTTTTAGGAACTTGTACCTTGATTAGATTGGGGCACATATTAGCAATTACATTTAAGAGTGAGAATTAGTTAATACATTCTCCGTCCCATATTATATGTCACTTTAACAATTTCATATAAATTAAAAAAGAAATTAAAGTTGTCTGATGAAGAGAAATTATAAGTAGTTTTACAAAAATATCATTTACTAATGGTATATGAAAGCAGAGCCGTTCTTGGGCAAGTGCAAAGAGTTTTACGAAGTCGGGCCTTCAATTTACATGGGCTTCAATTATAAGCAGGGGTATGAGTATACTTGTTAGGATGTAGGATACTATTTTCTTTTGTTATGTAGGTCCAAATCAAACACTTACTATTTGACAAAAATAAAGAGTAAATGGACAAGTTAGACCAAACTCACACATCTATCAACAAAAAAAAATTAAAATCAAAATAATGTTTATTATTAATTTGTAATTCTTTAAATTATCATTAATTAATTTTATTAGGGGTCATTTTTAATATTAGAGTCGGGCCTCCAATTTTATTGGAACGGCTCTATGAAAGTTAATTAAAATAGTTGGAATTTGATAAAGTAATAAAAAAATAATAAAGAGCATAGTAAGAAAAGAAGTATTAAGTTGTTTTTTTTTTACCTTAGGTCATCTATTCATTCATTGCGACTTCTTCGATAGCCTGTGGCACCTTGTTTATCAGTGGATAGGTATTATCTTCACATCTCCTCAATCCGTCCGAGAACATCTTCATCAATTTGGACACTTGGTGGGATTACCGCGGTCTACACATTCTTTTTTCCAAGTGATCTGACACGCCGCCGGCTGCTGGGTTGTCTGGAATGAAAGAAATAGCATAATTTTTTCCCACTCTGCTCAGGATTTGGCGTATTTATTGGATAGTGTAAGCTTATGTCTTTTGCTTGGTTAAAAGCTAAAATGCTTACTTTCGCCTACACTTATACTGACTGATGGCGGCACCATTTGCTATGTATGGGTGTTACGTAGTAGCTTTCTTCTTTTTTTGTTTGTGGGGTTTTTTGTTTGCTTTTGGCACCAGACATTAACCTTGTAACTTGATTGGGTGATTCTCTTTTGCACACCTTGTGTGAGATGAATCAATTTTGATGATTTAATTCCATTTTGATTTCTTCAAAAAAAAAAAAATGAAAAGAAGTATTAAGGTTTCATCGATATCGTAAAGTGACATATAATTTGAAACAAGCATAATTTATTACAATGACAGCTTTTAGACCTAAAAAATGTAGGGCCAAACACACCATTGAATATTTATCCTTTTACACTCATTCACGAAATTGATCACTCCATTTTAAAATCACTCAAGTTTTGGTTCTTCAATCTCATTTTTGTACTTGAATGGTGGTGAAATTGATGTTTCTAGTTGGTATTCTTGTAACTTTTTGAGTGTTGATCAAATCAACAATTTAAATAAAAATTCTGACCAAGGGGATGAACCTGGGTGATTTTTAAATGGGGTTACAAATTCTATGAATGAGCGAAAATTATATTTACCTCCTTAGGTTGAGACACTATACCGTCTCCTTCAACTTATGTTACACGAAATTAATACAAAAATAAAAATTTAAATGAGAACTTATAAAAATTGAAACAGGAATCTCAATAGGAGTTGGATCTAATAATTAATTAATAAATTAAAAGACATTGAATTCATTAAATAAATTATATAAGAAATAATTATATCAAAAATAATTATATTGGTAATATCGTACGATGTTTATGTATATTAAATGAAAATTATTAGAGTTAATATTATGCTTCTATTAAATATTTTTTCTTTTTTATGCGAAAATCCATTAAATATTTGTACCGTGTCCGTTGCAGATTTTATGTGCTTATATTTATGTAACGTTATGAAATAGTTGATATGATAAAATTTTGAAAATTCGTGACTATCGATGGAGTAACATATAATGTTTTTAAGTAAGTTTTTAGTGTAATTATTTGAATTTGAAGGCAAATTAGAAGTCTATTAGAGGAGCTGTCAATAGTTTAATGAACTTTTTGTATTGTTTTGATTTGAGTCGTTGTAATTCAGTATAACTTGAAGTCAATTATGAATGCCTATATGGTGAACTCCCAATGGCGTATTCCAGGAAAATTGCAGTTGGCTTTCCCCAATTTGGTGGATTAGATTAATCAAGTGGTGTGATTCCCTTGAAGCAAAAAAAGGATCAATTATTATGGAATCACAACAGTTCAGGTAATCTTACTTTTAAAGGTGCTTATCAGCTCCATTTACCTCCAGGAACTAAGAAACTTTGGTCCAAATTCATCTGGACTATAGCCATCCCTCCTTAAGGGTCCTTTTTTATTTGGAGACTTTTTCTCAAGAAAGTTCCCTCTGATGAAAATTCCTTATGTAGCAAGCAATTTAGGACCATCGATTATATATTCCTGAACTGTCCTTTTGCAATTGATATTTGGAACTGGTTGCAGTCTATAATCAAGATAAACATCAATCTCATCTCAATTTTTACAATTTTTTATATTTCTAATAGAGGTTGGAGTCCACAATGCAGATTTAACATTATTATGCCACACTTCAGATCAACCATTTCTTTCATATCAGCTAATGTATCTTTGACTGAAAACTCAACTAAGCAAGTAACGGGTTCATCCATCACAAATTTTGAGATCCTAAAAGCTTTCAAATGTTGACACCCATCAACTAAAGGCTCCAATGTTTGTGGAAGTAATTTGGCAGCCTCCCTTTCTTAATTGGATTAAGTGTAATATTGATGGTGCAGCTATTGGCAGTCCATGAGCCTCAGTATGTGCTAGAAACTTTAGAAATGTAAGAGGAGAGAATATGGCATGTTTTGCTTCAAATCTGGGAATATCAAATGCTCTTTTTGCAGAAATCATGGGAGTTATTCTTGATGTAAAAGCTGCTTTTGACAGAAACTGGCAGAATATTTAGATAAAATGTCACTCAGAGCTAGCCACTTTATCTGTCAACTCTCTAGTGAGTGTTCCTTGGCAATAAAGAAATAGATGGCTAAACTGTAGGATCAAAATGAACACTTTGAAATGTTTTATTTCTCATACTACGGGGAAGGAAATCATTGTGCAGATAAACTTGCCTCGATAGGTTTATCTCTTAGTGAGTTTACTTGGTGGAATACTACTCCAATTAGAATTAGAGATGAACTTGTCAAGAGTAGGCTAAGTCTTCCTTTTTATAGGTTTTGCTAATCTTTTGTGAGGGTTTAGCTGTTGGTGATTTCCAAAATAATGGAATTTTAGAACCAAAAGTTGTAGCTCTTCACCAAAATTTGTAACTCTTCATGATAATCATTCATATACATTGGAACATTATTATTTACTGATAGATAATGAACCATAGCATTGATTCAATCCAAAAATCTGATGTATATGATCATAACTTTTGGCAAACGGGTATTTTCTCTCATGTGAAGGGTCATATAATGCACTATAAATAATTGGCATATGGGCATCGGTTTGGACACGAATTTTGTTACATAAACAACATAATTCTCCCTCATTCTCTTACTCTAAATCATCTATCAATTCTCTAATGTATGAGTGAATTGCTGGAACCATAAATCTGTAAAATATTGTTTAAAGATACGCTTGGTGTGATTGTGCAATACACATCAAAGAGCTCATAATATCCTGAAGGGGATTCGCTGGTCATTCCTATTGCATCCAATATACATTTATTGGTGGGGGTGAATTGAACCTAAAGGTTAGTGTGGAAAGCCCATACGCTTTGAGTTTTACGCGCATAACTATTAAACTTTTCAGATTTCAAGTGCAACAGCTTCTTCCCAACAATCAAATATATAACAATCTTTAGGTTCGATTTCTATGGCTGCTTCATCGAAAGAAATGACTTCTGACTTTGTTAAGTTGGAAAAGTTTGATGGGGGAAATTTCATCCGCTGGCTGAAGAAGATGAAGTTTCTTCTTACAACGCTGAAAGTGGCATATGTTTTGAACATGCCAAGGCATGTGGAGAAGGATGATGAAACCATTGTTGAGATAAGAGACAGACAAAAATTGGACAACGATGATTACATCTGCTTGGGACGTATCTGAAATGGTATGTCTAACTCTCTGTTCGATATCTACCAGAGCAGCCCTTCTACAAAGGACTTGTGGGACAATTATATGAGATTGAGCGTATTCTTAACAACTACAAACAACATAACATGAATATGGATGAAACAATCATTGTATCATCCCTAATTGACAAATTTGGTGAATGTGTATTCTTAGGCTATGCTGAAAATAGCAAAGCATACAGATTCTTGGTTATTGAATCGAATGACTCATATTCTGTTAATACAGTAATTGAGTCAAGAGACGCAATTTTTCAAGAAGACAGAAGAAAACAATTACTTATCCCAAGGATATTATTCATTCTAATGTTCAGAACTTAGAAATTAATGAATCTAATGTAGATACATTGGATGGTGCAGAACTTAGAAGAAGTAAGAGGACCTGGAAAAAGAAAGATTTTGGATCTGATTTCTTCATGTTTCTTGTCAAAGGAATAGGTAAATCCATAAATAGTTATGGACCAATTTAATTTAACCTTGAGAGTGATCCAGTAACATATGAAGATTCTATAAAGTCTCAAGATGCAGCCTTTTGGAAAGAAGTTATCCAAGAAGATTGGTGATGAGTCAATAATTAGTATTTTTAATATAATATTTGAGTCTTTTTTATATTAGATTTAAGTTTATTTTATTTAATATTATTTTCTTTTTAGAACTATTTTACTTCAATTGCAAGTTATTATATTTCAGGATCAAATAATTGAAAGATTAAGTCTTGGAGCAAAAGAAAGAGGATTTGGAGCTGATTCGGGTTGAAAATACGAAGATTGAAGACAAAAATATGATTTTCCCAAGTCAGAAGCTTGGCACGGCCCGTGCCACCAGCCACACGGCCATGCCACCTCCCAGGATGCTCTTTTGCTGCTTTTGCTTTCTGGACAAGCTACCTATTAGTTTATTTCTGACCTAAAAGCCCGTGATTTCTTGTGGAACATTCTAGTGATGTATTTCTTAGGGCTTAAGTCATTGTAAACTATAAATATAGTAGCTACCTATCACAACAATTCATCTTTTGTTCTTGGAATAAAAGTTCACCTTTATTTTATTTACTTTTATGTTCTTCTTCTTCTCTTCTATGTCTACAATGAACACGAGTAAGTAGACTCTTCTTGTTTTGGGATTGTTGGATAAGTCTAATGACGTAATCCTAATCAAACCAAGCCATGAACCCTAATTTTATATAAATCTACTTTCTAATCTAATTTCACCGTTTTTATAATGAATTAACAAATGCCAAACTCATAATGCGACAACGGAAGGTTAGTATTTGTTAATTCATCATCACAAATATCAATTCATAATGCGACAGCGGAGCTTTGATATTGGAACAAGTGAAATTAGACAAGGGTTGCGAAACATGAGAATAGTTTAGCAAACCTTGAGATATATAAAGTTTCGTTCTTCAAGGATTCTAATAGCAATCAACCATGAGAATAGGCGTGGTTGCTAGAGGAACACACTCACTGTACTTCAAAAGAAGCTTTGATACGCTTAAGAGAAACTTGTCTTTAGAAAGTAGGTCGAATATAAAGTTTAGGTTTATGGTTTGTTTGTGAAGGGTTTGTTATTATGATGAACCAATAATCCCAAGGCACTTTTTAATTATTATTCTTTTAAACCACTAAAAATTCAATCTTTACAACTAAACCTTCTTCTAATCATCTTCTAAAAGTTAATTAAATTGAACAACTCCCTGTTGGAACGATACTCTATTTTTACTACTTCAATAGAACCGTGCACTTGCGGTTTTACTCATCAATTGGATTCAATTATGAGTGATAAAACTTTGAATGTAGTAGTTCTCCCACTCGGATCCAAACCAATAGGTTGTAAATGAATCTTTAAAAGGAAAATGAAAGTGGATGGTACCATTCATAAATTCAAGGCTAGACTAGTTGCTAAAGGGTTTACATAAAAATAAGGAATTGTTTATTTTGATACATATGTACATGTTGCAAGAATTGCATCAATCAGAATGCTAAATGCACTGACATCCATCCATAAGTTTGTACTCCATCAAATAGATGTTAAAACTGCTTTCCTAAATGGAGAGTTGGATGAAGAGGTATATATGAAACAACCGGAAGGGCTTGTGATCAAAGATCAAGAAGATAAAGTGTGTAAATTAACAAAGTCTTTATATGGGTTGAAACAAGCACCCAAACAATGGCACAAAAAATTTGACCAAGTTGTGTTAGCCAACAGATGCATTATAGATGAATCTGAAAGGTGTATTTACATTAAATTTCAAAATTGAAAAGGTGTCATGATTTTCTTATATGTAGGTGACATGTCGATCTTTGGTACAAGTATAAATGAGGTATAAGAAACTAAAACTCTCTTATCCAAAAAAAATTATATGAAAGATTTAGGAGAAGCTGATGTGATTTTAGGAATTAAAATCATGAGAGATGGTAACCATATTGGTTTATCCCAATCTCATTACATAGAAAAGGTGCTTCAGAAATTCAGCCGTTTAGATTGTAATCTGTTCTCTATCCCATTTGACCAAAGTGTCAGTTTGCAACCAAACAAAGGTTAGGGGGCGCAACTTGAATATGCTAAAGTAATCGGATGCTTGATGTATGCTATGAATTGTACTAGACTTGACATAGCATACGTTGTTGGAAGGTTAAGTCGGTATACTAGCAATCCAAGTAAAGAACACTGGCATGATGTGAAACAAGTATTAAAATACTTGAAGGGAACAATGCACTATTGTTTAAAATATAGTGGAGACCCTTCTGTTTTGGAAGGATACACATATGCTAGTTGGGTAACATATGTTGAAGGGTTTTTATCTCATGTGAAGGGTCATATAATGCACTATAAATGTTTGGCATATGGGCATCAGTTTAGACACGAATTTTGTTATATTCACAACATAATTCTCCCTCGTTCTCTTACACTAAATCATCCATCAATTCTCTAATACATGAGTGAATTGTTGGAACCCTAAATCTGCAAAATATTGTTAAGAGATACGCTTGGTGTGATTGTGCAATACACATCAAGGAACTCATAGTATCCTTAAAGGGATTCGCTGGTCATTCCTATTGCATCCAATATACAGTTATTGGTGGGGGAAAATTGAACCTAAAGGTTAATGTGGCAACCCCATACGCTTTGAGTTTTACGTGCATAACCATTAAACTTTTCATATTTCAAGTGCAGCAACCTCTTCCCAACAATCAAAATATAAAATATTAGTTTGGTCCCCCCTTCTTTGTATAACACTTTTGTTTTATATTTTACCTATGATTTGATCGACACATCAGTTTTTAAAATAAATAAATAATAAAATGCACAATAATATCTTAGCATTCAAATATCTCGTGCTTCTCTTTTATCAATATTTTACATCTTGTGAAGTAATAAATAATAAGTATAATGTATAATCGCAATACTCCTATAAGTAAACTATTGTTTTTTTAAGGCACTTATAAACTATATAATCGTAAATGTTTGTTCATTGTTGACATTCTAGTCGCAAAATTAATCCATATCCTATTTTTATTTAAACTAAGTGTATGTGTTAATCCAATTAGAGATTTTCCGTTTCCTATTTCTTTGTGGATTTTCATAATTACATTTTTTAGCTAAAACTCGGTTTAATTAAATGTCAAACCTCGTAGAACATTTATTAATTTTGACAAAAAGTAATTATTCTCTTAAATATATGTTATACCTATAAGTTATTACTTTTCCTATACATATGTGCATACATAACTTTATATAATTGAAAACTCATCAGAGAACCACAAACCACAAACTCATAAATGAGTATTGTAGCTTGATTTGATTTAATCTTCGGTATTTTGGGTTATTGGAGTTTTATAGAATTTCAAATGCTTGGACTATTCTTGGATTACCTATTCTTAATTATAGAATTCTAATCCTTATTCATCATCTTTATGTAAAATATAAGTATTTAACGTGTATAATCTTTGGTATTTCTGCTTCTTATTATGATATAATAACACATGCTTTCATAAAAGCCGATGTTTTAGCATGGACGATTCTTATAGTTTAATAATTGATTAAGGTTATTCAAGTGGGATAATTTTTGCATTTTATAGATTAACCTTCATCAACAATTAAAATAATAAATTATTATAACAACAATTAAATTCAAATAATAGTATTGCACTAACTTTTAAAGAAAAAGATATTTACTAATAAGACTATAATTGAAAACGGGTCGTGATGGATTAAGCCGTTTATCATAATAATTTGTTTAGAGATCCATGGCTCCATTGATGGGTATATAGTAACCATCATATTAGGTTATTAGAATAGACATTGACAAACTCAGCGCATAACACTCCCCAGGGAGGTAGAAGAACTTTCAACCCTACCTCATTCAAGACCGTTTCTCATGAACTCAGTGTTACTTCGATTATAAAAGTACACAATTAGTATTACATCATCTGTAAATATGTCATACCTTTTGTCAAAGAGACTCACATCAGATAAAATATGGCTTGAACATGTGTTTATAAGTGGAAGCAATCTTCACCTCACAAGTTTGTTTTGTGGGGTTGTGTTAGGCTCAACCACAATTTTTAAAATGGTATAGGAGTCTCTATAAGATCCATTAGCCACCTTCTATCAAGTTTCCTCTATTGGGTCACTCACCATTTATGTCCACATCGGACAAAATATATCATGAACATGTGTTTGTAAGTGAAAGCAATCCCCGCCTTAGTTTATAAGCGAGGACAATCCCCACCTTACAAGCGGGTTTTGTGATATTATGTTAGGCGCAACCACAATTTCTATGACCTTAGTTTTATATCTATGATTTAGGAAAACTCTGTTCAATATTCCTACAATAATATAATGTATTATTATTAATTTTATCTATGATTTAGGAAACTCAGTTCAATATTCTAACAATAATATGATGTATAATCATTAATTTAAGTGATTTGAGGTCATTAATATGTTCCAATCAATACAATCATTAACATGCAAATTGTACATTATTGGCAATTGCTCCTTGTTGAGCTAATTATTTAAATGTATATATACGTATATTCTTATGATCAAAATCATAGGAGTTATGCTATTTTATATGTATTTGAAAAATGTTTGTTGCGCAGTCAGATTAATCCTTAGAGAGAAATAGATAATAAAAAAAAAAGTAATGCAATATATATGGTAAATTATTTAGTGACATGATAGGAAGTAAGAGTTATTGATGTAATGAGTTTTTTTGTTTGGTTGAAGAGATATAAGGTGATATTGAATGAATGTATAAGAATATATCGGATGTTCAAATATAATGGTTGTAATTTTTAGCCGAGTACTTCCAGAAAAAAAACACGTGGTGTAAGCTTTATCAATTGCTTTATTGAAAATTGAAAAGAAGGCAAAGTTGTACCAGTAGCCATGTAGGTCCTTCATCATCAAGTGTGGAAAAAGTCACGCATATAGTTTTGTTTTTTTAGTATCAGGCTTGATTAATTTCCTGATGGGGCTATTTTGAATCCGAGAGGCGATAGGAGGTAGAGGATTTAGATTCTTTTATTGATTGATTGATTTTATTTTTGATCCATGTTGCCCTACCATTTGAGTAATCTTGAGGCCATTGGATGAATGAGATTGAGAGTGGAGATTTCAAGTGGATAGAATTTGAGATCATGGGTGGTGGATCCATTGCAAATTTCTGTACTTGGAGTAATTATGTTGTTTGAATTTTTTGGGTGGTTAATGTGTTTCACATTTTCTGTGACAATGTCTTATCACGTTATGCTGCTTAAATTAGACCGTAGTACATATCTGACTCATCTCTTTTCATATTATGACAGTAGTACATTTTAATTGACGTACTGCACCAATTAATCATCCCATAATACACGCACAAGAATAATTCCCTGCATTCTGGAAATTCCGCGAAAATCACATTTCCAATAAAATCACATGAGTAAAAAAATGAGTAACTAAATATACAGTTTCAACACATCAAATGATTTTTTCTTGTGTCGTTCTAATATTTTTTAAATACACTTTGTCCTCTAATAGCTGACTTAGTTATTAAAAGAAATACATTCCCAAACTGTTAAAACTTTCCATTTGAAAAGTCAAATCAATGATTTTTTTAATTTTTTTTTATGAAAAAGAGTTTAAACTTGTATGGACATCCACGTCCGGACTAAAATTTCGTCATACTTGAGGGAGATGATATTATGATGTATTACTTGTTAGTTAAAGTCAAACATTGGATAAAATAGTTGATGTTGAACAACAAATAAATGGAAAAAAAAACTCATATACTCAAGTCTTAAAATTTTGGATAAAGATGTAATATCATTCTCAATTGTGTGGTTAATCTTTCTCCAATATGTCGATCCAGCAGGGTTGTTCCTATCATTTTATGGGCCTTGGGCCAAGTTTAAGAAAATGACACCTAAATTAATACTTCATAATTTTATTTTATTTTATAAACGATGATGAATGTGACACATATTAATTATAGTAGTCAACTTCTTAACGATGTTGGAAATCCCAACTATGATGTAATCCCAAAACATCTTGTGTCAAATGCATCTCATCCTATGTATTATTAATAAAAAAGAATAACAAAACAATAAAAGTTGGGGGGCCAAACCAAACCCAACAAAGCTAAGTAAAACAATATGTATGCATTTGAAACGTTTCTAAAAAAAAACCAGCCCTAATAAAACTAGGATATATTCTTTAAAAAAAAACTAGGATATATAGATCACCATTGAGAATCTACAATTGTTTAATTTACAAAATATCAACAAAAAAAAATAAGCTTCACTTTTATCAGGAAGTCATAAGATTGTGGTTTCTTTGAGCATTTTGAGATGCAAAATCATTTCAAATGTGATGAGTCATTAATTACTGTTTTTAAGTGGTTATTTAAGTTTATTTTATTTACATTTTATGTGTTTTTATTTACTTTTTAGAACTATTTTACTTCAATTACTTTTTATTTAATTTCAAGAACAAATATATGAAAGATTGAGTCTTGGAGCAAAAGAAAGGGGATTTGGAGCTGATTGATGCCAAAGATATGAAGATCTTGTGCAAGAATATCAGGCACGGCCGTGCCTAACAATGGCGTGGTTGTGCCTCCAAAGTTCAAAGAAGTGCCAAATACCAGAGAGCTTGGCACGGCCCGTGCCTGTGGTGGCACGGCCGCACTCGACAGTGCAGCCCCCTTTTGCTGCTTTTGTTAGTAGGCTGGCACGGTCCGTGCCTGTGGTGGCACGGTCGTGCCAAGGTTCCAGCTGCCTTTTCAGTTTTATTTCAGACCTAAAAGCCCATGGGTTTCCTTGTGGAACATTCTAGTGATTTATTTCTTGGGGCTTAAGTTAGTTTTAGGCTATAAATAGAGCATCCACCAGACATATCAATTTATCTTTTGTTCTAAGGAATTATATGTGATAATTGTTTCCATTAATAAAAGTTCTCCTTTTTATTTCTCTTTATTATTCTTGTTATTTACTTCCATGTTCTTCTTCTTCTTCTCTATGTCTACAATAAACATGAGTGAGTAGACTTCTTTGTCTTGGGCTTGTTGGATGAGTCTAATGACCTAATCCCTATCAAACCAAGCCTAGAACCCTAATCTTATGTAAATCTATTTACTAATCTATTTCATCGTTTTTCTATTGAAATAACAAGTATTAATCCAAGGACTAAAAGGTGAAGTTTAATAGTTGTTATTTCATCATCACAAATATCAAGTGAAGGATCAAAAGATGAAGTTTGATATTGGAACAAATGAAATTAGACAAGGATTACGTAACATGAGAATAGTCTAGTAAACCTTGAGACTTTAAAGTTTCATTCTTAAAGGGTTTCAATAACAATCAACCATGAGAATATGCATGGTTGCTATTGAAATACATTCATTGAGATTGAAAGGAGATATGAAAAACCAAAGAGAAACTTGTCTTTAGAAAATAGATCCAACGTAAGATTTAGGTTTAGGGTTTGGTTTGTGAAGGATTTGTCACCAAGATGAACCAATAATCGCAAGACGTTTTTATTATTATTATTTTTAATCAAACAAAAATCTAACTTTTAACCATTGAACTTTCATCTAATCATTATTTTAAAAGTGAATCAAATATAAAACTCCTTATCAGAACGATATTCTTTATTACTACTTCGGTAAATCGTGCTTTTGCGGACTTACTCATCAAAATGTCTTTCGATTCCTCAAATCTATTTATCAGAAATATAATTGTCATATAATTAAACAACAATAAAAAAAAGTTAATTCTTAAAAAAAAAAAATATTTTTGAATGCATAAAATTGAATGGACTGAGCTTTGACCAAAAGTTGTTGAATGTTACTTTAAAAAACTACTTCTCGACAATTAATTTCACAAGAACCTCTTTTCAACTCACGCTGGGAACATTTTCTTTTATTTTTTAATATTATATTTCAATATATTTTTTTCTTCCATTTAACTTTATTTTATTTTATTTTATTTTTTTGAACCGTTCCATTTAATTTTTTAAGGAGGTTCCATTTAATTTTATTATCTTTTTTCAAAGGAATTTTATCATCTTTTTATCACTTATATATTTAATTTCAACAGAGTTTAATCATCAAAACCTCGCAAATATTTTTATTCACGCTGTCATTTAATGATACCAAATATTTTTATTTCCTTTCTTCAACCTTGCGAATATACGCACACACACATTAACGTTTAGAGTAATATTTTATGTTCGTCTGTCTGTTTTTTTGTTACGCTAATGTATATAATTTTTTTTTAGTGTTGCTTGGTTGAGTGCTACATCACCGATTTTTTTTAACTATTTTCCAATTTTTATATTTTTAAAAACTTTTAATTACTATTTTCAATTTTTTTTATTTTCAACTATTTTCCTATTTTTTTCTCCCAAATTCAGTTGCTTCTACATTGCCGTTGTGAGAGATTAAGCTACCGTTTGACCCGGGTTTTTTTCAACTTCTCTACATTTTTAAGGAGAAGTTAGGCCAAATACAATATCAATTAAGTACTTACTAAAAAAGGTACTTTTTTAATGCATAAAATTGAATGGAATGAGCTTTGGCCAAAAGTTGTTGAATGCTACTTCAAAAAACTACTTTTCGACAATTTATTTCACAAGCATCTCTCTTCAATTCACGTTGGGAACCTTTTCTTTTATTTTTTAATATTATATTTCAATATGTTTTTTTCGTCCATTTAATTTTTTTTGAATCGTTCCATTTAATTTTTTTTAAGGAGGTTCCATTTAATTTTTTTACCTTTATTTCAAAGGAATTTTATTATCTTTTTATCACTTATATATTTAATTTCAATATCGTTTAATCATCACAACCTCGCAAATATTTTTATTCACGTTGTCATTACCAAATATTTTTATTTTCTTTCTTCAACCTTCCTAATATACACACACACACACAATAGCGTTTAGAGTAATACTTTATGTATGCCTGTTTTTTTGTTACGCTAATGCGTATAATATTTTTTGGCGTTGCATAATGCGTATGATTATTTTTATAAAATTTTGATTTTAATTAAAAGTAAAATTGTAGATGTCTTTTCTTCAAAACAGGTATAGATGCCTAAAAAAATTATACTTATCTATATATATATATATATATATATATATATATATATATATATATATATATATATATATATATATATATATAATTTGCACCTTTACATTGTAACAAACTATGCATATCTTTTTTTTATTAAAAAAAAACTAAAGATATCGGTTTCCATGACACCAACAATATGGTATTCTTATCTTTTTGAAAGACATCAAAAATATGGTATTCTTATAACGAAATTTTTTATAGAGTATAATTGAAATAGAAAAAACCAAGTATTTTGATATTATTTATGTTATTATTTCAGGCTCGTTAAATTGTTTCTCCTATTCAAATATTTAACAAGTCATTTATATTATGATACAAATTTGTATTCATGTTACACGAAATAAACGTTGAGTAAATATAGTATTTGTAAAAAAAAAATATCTTTTATTTTTTAACATTTTTAGCCTTCAGAAAATATTTTAAACATTTTATTTATTTATTATGTTAATTCATAATAAATTCAAAATTTTGTCCTCGTGAGCTTACCTTAGTTGATAGGAACAATGCATAAATATATGCCAAGACCGGGGTTCGAACCCCAGACACCATTAAAAAAATAATAAACTCAAAGTTTATACAATATTTTGCCAAACAACATTTAACTTAAAAATAGCTTTAAAACTAAAAAAACAAAGAAACCAAACAACTTTAGATTCTTTCTTAAAGACCTTTATTTTAACGTTGTTTTGAAGTAACTTTTAGACCGTAAAAAACCTTGGCCAAACGGTATCTAAGTTCAGCTGGAAACACTGTTTCACTTTCTTCTTCATAAGAGGTCATTTTCTTCCTATTTTTCATGGTTTTGAGACCATGCATGACTTGAGTTGACTGATTATTATGGTTTGAGGGGTTCATTTTTCAACACTGTTTTAGTTTTTTCTTCATCATATGTGGTTTTCTTCCTTTTTTCACGATTATGCATTTTAAGGGTTTTATTTTTTGTTTTATTTTTTCAATTGTCAGTGGATTATGTCCAGAAATTGTTATGTTGCATAACTGTAGAAAAATCTTCCTTTGTTATGTGGAGTATAGTAGAAGTCATGATAATTGAATTTTAGCTCATGGTAAGGTTTTGACACAATTGTTATTTTAGCTTCTGGTACTGTAGTTGAAAAAAATTGATGCATGTGGGTTATTTTAGTTTTTGTGAGTAATCCTAAAGCTATAACAATTTTTATATTTGGTTTATTCTTTCCTATATCATTGAGATGTACGAAAGTTGATTGGTGTAATTTTTTTTTGGTCATATCATTGAGGTCCAGAAAATTGATGATACAGAAATTTGTGCATTTAAGATCAAGTTGATTTCATGATACAAAAATTGATCACATAGAAATATGTTAGCTTCTTTCGATATATCAAAATGAACAAAAGGGAATAAAATTAAATGATGTGTTATTGTATTTCTATATAGGACTTTCAATGTCAAGGGATTATGACTACATTAAGGATCTCAAAAATGATTTGAACATTTGGAAAATAGGATTTGGAGTGCTGGATTTTTGGATTGTGACTGGTAGTAATGAGAATCAATATATGAAGCTCATTATTTATGATGCAAATGTTAGATGAGTTAGTTAAGATTTGTTGTAATTTCCTTTATGATTTATCAATGTTACTTATTAGTGTACATTTTGATTTATTTATATTTTTTGGTTTCTTTCTCGGATTTAGGGTGATCGAGTTCATGTAATAACTCGATATAGAGAATTGGTGCATTGGAAGATTTTGATCGAGGAAAACAAGACTTATACTTTGTATAATTGTCATGTGTTTGATAATGAAATAACATTTAATCCCTTTAAGGTTGTTTTTGGTTCTGGTACAAAGGTGCAGAAGTATGATAAGTTAACTAACGTTCTTACTCATGAATTTCGCTTTAAGTCATTTAAGAAAATTCAAGATGGAAAATTCAAAACTGACGTTTTTTATGGTATAGTTATGTGCTTTAATTTATTTCTGTGTTTTCTCCGATTATAATGTTCTTATATATGTATTTTTTTTTAAGAAATCATCGGGCTTCTTCATGAGATTGTCAAGACAACGCCAATTGGGATTGAAAAATAACCGTGTACGAACATTATGTTGAAAGATAAAAGTTATTATTTTCTAATTTGTCAGCATCAGATGATAGAATTTTGTATAAGTTTGATAATGACCTGAAATATGTATTTCCTTATGTAGTGGGAATATGGTTGATGTAACATTATGGGAAAAATACTTCGTAACTTTATCATTTACCATCTATTTACCTTGAGTTCTTTGCTTCCATTTTGTAGTCAATGACAACCCAAATATATGTAACAATTGGTCAGGTTCGAGGCTGCTCATCAACCTACATCATCCGGTTGTTGAGAAGTATAAGATTTAGTAAGTTTGCATTATGATTTCACAATACAGTGTTAAAGTAACTTATTATTTCACAATCTGATTTGATTGTTTTTTGATCATGTTTCTTGAATTGTTGTCGTTACCTTAACACTTCTCAGGCTCATAGTCAATGCTTCAGTCAGAACTTAAGTTAGAGTTCGACTTCTTCTCAACGTACTTCGTACAACGATTTTTTCAATATGTCCCAAGTTAGGCCAAATGCTGAATTTATAAACTTAGTCAAGGTCTGTTTTTTTTATGCATAAACATGCTTTGAGTTTTTTTACGCACAAATTAAAAATGCATATTGCATTATTCTTTATTTCATGTGCATAATTTGTGTTAGGATACATACTACATCACTATTTGGAAAACAACTAAATTCAATCCTAACCAGTTTGGATGGTATTATGAGAGTTGCACCAAATGTTCGAAGACATCAATGTCAAATGGTGCTACCTATAGATGCACATGCAGGAGTGATACTTAATTTCCATTTGTTTCAACAATGTTAATTGGCCAGCGGGGTGCATATAATCGACATACTTGCATTTATCTAGACTTTATAGGAAAATAAATTAGAAGTCATGATACATTTTCTTTACCTTAAAATCAATTATGTTACCTTCATTTTATAAATTATATGTAACTATATTCGCATACATCTTATCCATATTAATATGCATTAATAGACTAATATTGTAGTTATTTATCTGTTTAGCATTTCTCAAACGAGGTGTCAAGAACAATTCTGAAAGAAAAGCGCAAAACAATCACTCTCATTGATGACTAGACACAGAGAAATTATAAGTGTCGCCTCATTACCGCCGAAAGAGCAAGCTATGAAAAATACTTGGGTAGGCAGTGGTTCAATTTCTGCATAGAACATGTGATGGAAGAAAGTGGTAAGCTCATCTTTGATGTCGAAAAGTCACCGAAGAACTTGCACGTTTGAGTTGTTCCAAAGTAGATCTTTGCTGCTGAACTATTTCAACTTCTACTATTTTGGCGTATCGCTTTGGACTGTAATCGTAAACTATCTTGACTTTGGGATGCCATTTGTTCTTTTCATTTTGTCTGATGTAAATATTGGCAAAAATTCCTTTTTGGTTAGTCTATGACACTTGCAGTCTCTTTTATAAACCTAACTATTATGTAACGTTAATCTGCACATTGTTGGTTCCTTCATTGGTTTCAATTAGTATCATGTTACTTATAATGTTGTTTTCCTAATATTTTGAACAAAATAGAACATGCTCTCTTCCTACAACAAATCTTTATAATGCTTTGGTAAATGTTTTAGAAATGTACATATAGTTAAGAGTTGTGCAATATGCTTGCTTGATTTTCACATTTTTGAATGACAACAATTTCTTAGAAAGTTGCAGTTATTTGCCTTAATTTGCTCATTTCTCCTTTATAACAAAGTTTTTTAAAAATACAGTAAAAGTGATTGATTTAGAATATCCGAGTTTGTGCAATATTCATTAATTTGCTAATTTTTTCTCCGGAAGGATTTTTTTACAAGATACGTTATTCAACCCGTACGAAGCACGGGTTTGTAACTAGTTGAAAATAGAAAAGTAGGCAAAGTTCGTTTTCAAAAAAGAAAAGAAGGCAAACTTGTACTAATAGCCATGTAACTTCATCATCGAGTGTCGGTGTAACCTTATATAGAAAAAGTCACACATGTACTTTTTTATCTTTTTATTACTAGGCTTGAGTAATTTGCTAATAGGGCTAGTTGAAACCGAGAGGAGGTAGAGTATTCAGATTCTTTATTGATTGATAGATTTTTATTTTTGAGCCATGTTGCTCCATTATTTGAGTGATCTTGTGTTGTTGTTCAAATATTTTTGAGTAGTACATATATCTGACACATCTCTTTTCATATTATGATGTGTGACGTCAACTTGATAAACTCGTCAACTTCATATATCATGACGGTAGTACATATTTAATTGGCGTACCACAGCAATTACAAATCAACTAATACAGGCACAAGAAAAATAATTACACGAGTAAAAAAATAGAGCGGGAAAATGAGTGTTTGTCTTTTTGCTAGTTTGAAATAATGCATATTGGTGAAACAAAAAATAATAAGGGCTGAAAGGATAATATTCTTCAAGCTTTAAAAAAAGTTAGAAGAGAGAAGAATTAAATATTGTTTATAGATGTGTTTTAGTTACTCCTGCCTTACAAAAATGATTGCTAAGATGTGAACCACACCTAACGTCATGATTGATTAGAGAGTATTTTAGAATTTGAGTGATAATTATGACTACTCATACGAAAAATGACTATTTGTCTATACTTTTACTTTACAAAATAATTTGAACCGTATGGTCCATTTTCATTGACACGCCAATCACGAACACAACATATAATTTTTCAAAGGAGTGCGCTAGAGTTTGGATCATTATTATCATCTCGTTGAATATAAAAAAATGAAACTTATCAGCACTTTCTAAACTTGCGTAATATTTTAGATGGCAAGAGCACATAGTACTTTGGTCATGCTCCTGATTCTTCTTCTTCTTCTTCTTCTTAACAATAATGGTAGCAGCCATGAAGAATGCAAAGCATCATCTTGTGGACATAACCAACCTCCTATTAAATTTCCCTTCCAACTCGTTAAGGAATCATCACAAGATCAATGCGTTTATCCTAAAGAGTTTTGCCTATATTGCACCGAAAATAAGAAAACCATGATTTCACTCCCTTCCATGTCAGGTCCAGTTCAATTCTTTGTCTCTGAAATTGACTACGAGTCACAAAGTATTTCAATTTCCGACCCGAACAATTGCCTTCCACAAATGTTACCAAAGCTTAACACTTCATCATTTCAATTTTACAAATTTGATACAAAATTAGCAACACCTGTACTCCTCTTCAACTGCTCTTCAGTTAGGAAACGACACCTGAGAAATGAATATCAGACATCCCCAAAGTCACAAGATATGATCACATGTCCAATTTACGCCGTGAATTTATATGACAGTGTCCTCACATTGGACCTTTTATTGTGTACCAAGATGTACCAATTCCAATTCAATGCATCAATCTCAGTATCAAACCTGATGTTAAATCGCCTTAGTGTGAGATGGTCAAAACCAAATTGTACTGTCTGTGAGACGAAAGGCATGAAATGTAGATGGAATAACAACGGCACCAAAGGTGGCACTGATTGTTTCCACGACAACAACAAACAGAAAAAAAATCAAATTAAAAAATATATTGTTATCGCTACAACAGGTAAATGAGGCATGTTCACGCAATTCAAATTACTTTCTGTCACTACTTATTAAGTTGGGAAGAAAATGTAACCGTTTATATGCTATTGCAGGTTCAATTATATTGGGGTTGGTCACCATTGTTTCTGTAAAGATTTATCTACATTTTCGAGAAAAAGAAGAAGATCAAGTTAGGATTGACAAGTTTTTAGAGGATTATAGAGCACAAAAGCCTGCCAGATTTTCATATTCTGATAT
>Ga0315913_1000464_pt1 | contig 36128 bp, 13 predicted proteins | sample MpolsnodulesMG_FD_207736 | JGI IMG/M metagenome (GOLD analysis project Ga0315913, IMG submission 207736) | Medicago polymorpha root nodule microbial communities from Los Angeles, California, United States - small nodules | ecosystem: Host-associated > Plants > Roots > Nodule | place: USA...
AAGAAAGAGTGAAGTTTGGTTTTGTGTGTTCCTGCGATTTGTGAAGTTGTTGATGGTGAAGAATCTAAGTAGCAGACATGGTGAGAAAGTGTTGTTCCTTTTTTGTGTGTGAAAGAAATGGGTTTGTAGAGAAACACAATTTAATATATTTTTTGTTCAATTAACCTTCCGGTAGTTACATACCGGAGGAACAAAATAAAGATTTTTATATAATTGAACGTCTCGTAGTTAACTCCTGGATGTGTTATTAAGGGCGGTTTGGTAATTTTAGGGGGCCTAAAGAGATATTGAGGGGGCCTAAAAAGCAATCCTCATAAAAAAAAGAGCATTACTTTTCCCACTCTATATGATTCTCGCGCGTCCTACGTTTTTTTTCAAAAATGCCCTTGAGGTTTCCGGATTTCATAATCCGGAATGGTGTTTTCCTTTGTTATAGGGTGAAAAATGGAGTTACGGATTTTTCCGGATTTTGTAATCCGCAAACTTCAAAAATAGGGCGCATTACATGATGTTTCCGGATTATATAATCCGGAAACCCCCTAAACACCCTTTTTCAAGCTAAAACAGTTTGGATTATATAATCCGAACTGTATCAGCACAAATTCTAAACATGTTTGTAACATGTATAGCCATTTTAGGGACAATATTAATCTTCCTAACTTTTATCCTTTTGTTTTGGGTCATTGTTATCTGTTCTTAGTCAAAAATCGGATTTTCGGGCTACTTGATCGGATTGCTCTGAAACTTCCCAAAAAAATCAGAAAAAATTCAAGGACCACGACTCCCTAGAAGTGACTTCTTACGGGACTCCGCCCATCAAAATCCAAAATTTCATCGTTTAGACCAATTTTTCATTTTTTTTTAATTATTCATTTTCTCAGAAAAATCCGAAAAAATTTGCACTAGTTTTTTTTGATTTTTAGAATTTTTTGGTGGTATTTTTATATTTTTATGATTTTATTTGACAGGTTTTTATCATTTTTTACTTAGTTTTTTTGTTGTTTTTAAAAGCAAAACTCAAAACTGCTGAATTGTGAGAGAGTCTGATGACTGATTATACATAAGAATTGTCTGGATTATAAAATCCGAAATAGTAAACATGAATCTGGAATTTAAAATCTGGACTGCACAAGGGCATTTTTGAAAAAAACACCGGGCGCGCGAGAATCCTTTAGGGTTGGAAAAATAATACTCAAACTGAACAACCATAGAACTGGAGCTCCGCCACAACCGCTGGATAGCCACCACCCGCCACCGCCAATTCGCCGTAGCTCCACTGTGACTCGTCGAAGAATCGCAATTTTCGACCAGAGCGCCACCGTGGAGGTTGCTGGGACTCCGACGGTCAACGGTGGTGGTCGTCAGTCAACGTCGGTGCATCACCACCTTTTATGTATTTATTTTATTTAAAAATGGAAAATGTTTTTGACATGTTAAAAAAATATGGTTTGGGCTTAGATAAAAAAATAAACATTGGGCTTAATTTAAAATTTATTTTGGACTTAGACAAATAAATTTGACAATTGCTTTTTTAACATCATAAACTTCCTAAAAATACAAGTAAAATACTAAAATACCTTTAGCGGTATTTAACTACCGCTGACTTGTAACTAGAAAACCCGACATCAATTAACTACCGCTGGGTTTTTTAGTCATTTACTTGTGTTTCCAAAACATATTGGATGTCAGAAAAGCAACCGTCAATAAATTTTGTTTGAATGTTTTTACTTTTGACACCAATTTATTAACAAAATAATTATGTAAAATAAATTTTAAAAAATAAATTACACATTTTAATTGATAGATCGGATGGATAATCCATCCATCAAAATCTAATAAATGAATGGATTGGATGAATATTATATTTAATGGATGTATTAGATGGTTTTTTTCAACTAAAAAAAATAGTGGATTTTAATGGATCTTTTTTAATCCATCCATTACGATCAAAATCAATATCCATCCAATTAATTCTTCCATTTTATCACCCCTAAACAAAAACCATAACCATTCCCTAGTTGATACCAATGGATTCATACATGCTTGAACACATTCGATTGTCGTATGTTAGAATATCCATGTTTAACGGAAGATCGAACAAATTGGTTCAAGACAAACATGATGAACGCCTAAAGCTCTAGATGATCATGATGAACACAAGTTGATTCAGGACAAACATAAACCATATGTCTAACTTATCTTTGTCTCAATTTTCATTGTAGATCATGACCCCTTCTACAAAGTTGAAGATTTTGACCCCCTTGAAACCCTTTGTTACATATTTCAAACACAAATTCGTTCGTAGCTAACAACATTGTTAGTGACAGAGCAATCAACTCTGCTTAAAAAAATCAAAAAGCTTATCATCTATTCTTCTATACGATATATGATTAAATATGTATTTAGTCTCTACAAAATTACAAGCTTTAAAGTTTAGTCCTTATAAAATATCTATTCATTTTTAGTCCCTATTTCCATTTTATAAGGACTTTTTTTGAGGACTAAAAATATCCACATTTTATAAAATGTTCAAAATAGGGATTATTCTTATAAACTACAATATTATGGAGGACTAAAAATTACCATTAAAATTTTATAGGGGCTAAACTTGAAAACTCATAATTTTGTAGGGATTAAAAACATATTTAACCCTACTATATATAAAGAAAAAAGTACCCCCTTTTAGAATTATTGGACTGGATTTTTCTTTCAAAAAATATCCTCAATTTTCAATACCAATAACACACGTAACAAATAGATAAGAATAAATTTAAATATTAAAACAAATGTAACAAACACGATATGAATATATATTTTTTTGTTTTATTTTTCCTTTATCATTTAAATGTGTAACAAACTATTTCTATAATAAAATTGTTGATGGTGTCATTAAAAAAAGAATTTAGATTTTTTTTTTGTTATATTGTATTATTGTCAGTGCCGTTGAAATAGATAATCATGGTTAGTTTGAATTTTTATAACTTGAAAACAACAAACATTTATATTTTTTTTAGTTTTAATCAAAATCAAAGTTTCATAAAAAAACACCGTTCATAATTTTCCAACGTTTGCGCAATAAAAAGAGCGGAAAGACGCGCACTCAAGTGCCCGTCTTTTCGCTAGTTAATAATAATAATAATAATAATAATAATTAATGAAAATAAATGAATAATGTCTCTTGAGTACAGGGTGGCCTTGAGGGTGGGCGGGAGGAGCGGCAGCCAAGACACCATTTTTTTAGGGGCATCAAAATTATTATTTTTACTTTGTAGTTTGTACTATATGGATATATTTCTTTTTAATTCGCTTTGATTAATTCTATTGAAAATATATTTTTAGATAACTTTGATTATAAATGAATATTTTGCAACAAAAAATACAAGGAGAAAAATATTGGAATAACTAAAAAGGCACAATTTATTGTTTCGTCCAGGGCACCAAAAATCTTAGGACCGACCCTGCTTGAGTGCTAGGTGAGGTTGTTTGACAGCTATGAAACACAGACATTTCTCGGATTAGCCATATCCCGATGTTGAACATATGTATTGTGTCGGACACCAACACATATGATTACGTTGAATTATAACATTTTTTAAAATTATTATTCGTGTCTATGTGTCAGTATCCATATCGTATTCGATGTTCGTGTTAGTATCCATGCTTCATAGTTTGGTCAGCTATGAGATACAAACTCTTTGGGATCTCTCTAATTAAAAATCCCGTTGGCTGCATCTCCACTCTACTTGTATAACTAAAACTAATGTGTTACAAAAAAGTAAATGCTTCATAAGCCTTCAAATTCAAACCTCGAACTCCTAAACAAATCTAAATCATAGATAAAAACGGAAGCCACGAAGAAAGAAGGAGCATGTGAAATTTAATGGCACTAATCTCACTTCACTAGTATGTTGACATGATTCACTTTTTATGGCGCACAAGACGCGCGCACTAAAAAATATATTTAGCCAAACCTCACTCTCAAGTCTCATCTCAAGCAGTCCTCTCTTCCTCTCTCTTTTTCACTCATTTTGGCATCCAAATTCATTGCTAATCATCATGGCAAGGATTGTATTGCTGTTAATGGCCCTTTCCCTCATCTCTATCCTCCCTTTACTTGCTACAGCTATGTTTCATATCAAAGGTTGTGTTTACTGTGATACTTGTCGTGCTGGATTCGAAACCAACGCCACATTTTACATCCAAGGTACATACAAACTAGCGTAAAAAGTTTTTTTACATTGTCCATGATTGAAGTCAAACATTTTAATAATCAGGTGTATGTTTTACACCTGATCACAGTGATCAGGGGTATGTTTTAAGCATGTCACTTTTTACACCGGTGTATATACGAATTAGATCATTTCTAATTTAATGTTTTCTTATGATGGATGTGTGTGTTATTGTGACGATTCTTGATTAGGTGCAAAGGTGGGAATTAGGTGCCAAGATAGGAAGACTATGGACGAAGTTTTCTACACAGAAGGAGTGACAGATTCCACAGGAACATACAACATAATGGTTGAGAATGACCACCATGACAACATTTGCAAAACTGTGCTTGTTAGCAGCCCAATAGAATCGTGTAATACTCCGGACCCTGGGCGTAACAGATCCAGCATTGTGCTCACTCACTACAAAAATGGTGTCCTCAACCATCTTCACTATGCAAATGCTATGGGTTACTTGAAGGCCGATCCCTTGCCTCAATATTGCCATCAACTCCTTAAATATTACTTGTCTGATTCAGATGTTTGATCAGTAACAATAATCTGTTCTGTTTGTTATGTTTTATTCACTAATTTCTATGACATGTTTTATTTACTAGTGTTTAAGTATTTGTTGTGAACATCATAGGAGGTACTAAGTTCTAGTTACTATTTACAAATCAGTTTTTGCTTCTTCTAAGTTATTAAGCCACTTAATTGTGGTATATATTGATTATAATGATGTATTGTTGTTGAAGTTTTCCAGCGTAATGTGGTAGTTACTAGCTACTACTTTTTTTTTTACTCATTTGTATTTGTGTCGTGGATGAGTTTGAATCTGCGCGTCATGTATACATATCAAACATCCTTGTAGTCTTTTGTCGGATGATTTGTACTTATTAGACTTTTTCCTCATCGCTAGCTACAGTTTAGTTATGTATTGTTTGATTGTATATTTTTTGAAAGAACCAAATTAATAAAAGAGAAATTATGTTTGTCACTAAAAATAACTCGAGAAGAATAAACGAACAACTTTCATACACTTTGGTTGACCAATCCATTCTAATTTCGAACAGATCTGGAACATAACAATTCATTACTCTCGTAGTGTGGTATTGTGTCTCCTATATATTTATTATCAGTAACAATTCAAATATGGTAAGAATTAAGACATATCTGAAAATATGGTAACTAGATAGCTAAAGTTATAAATCTAAAGCATTACAACAAATCAAAGTCGTGACAGGGGATACTAATACTATAGTATAGTTAATTAACTGCATTGAACATTCTATTTAGTCTTGCGCTGGATATTGATATCTAAAGTCCCAAATAGATTTTTCTTCCTCTTGACCAGGTAGATTATGCCCTTGATTTTGAGTAAAATCCATGTTATGGTTACCTTTCACCATTTCAAATGCCGCTTCAAATTCATGATCATCCACATCATTCAGCCAATGTTCAACATCCCATCCAAATTTCCCACCTTCATTCTCTCCCATTTTCAACCAATCATCAACATTTTCAATTCTTGCATCACAATCAAGCAACTTAGGAACACGGTGTGTTAAACTCATAACCATAGGTAACTTACTCTGTGGACCCTCTGCATCATCACCACCAACATCAAACACAAACTTCCTTTTCTCGCTTCTGTTATTACCACTACTGCTACTACTACTGCCGGAGCTTTCACCTTCCTCGGAAATAGTCAATTTATGGCATTTATCAGTAACTCCAAGCAAAGCTTCTTCTTGATTCATAACTTTAGACCAAGTAGCACTATCTCTTGCTGTCATCTTATCTTGCAAAGTTTTTGACTGAGTAACCAACTTCCTTAATTTCTCCAAATCAGGTGACATATGTTTTATAACACCAGCCAAAACAGAAACTTTCCATGCCTTTTTAAGGTCATGTGGTTTCTTATAAGGTGGTGGGCCTTGTTCTTGGGACAACAAACCTTGTTCGCCCCACCAATTTTCTGCTCCTGTGGGCCACCACGGAGGAGAAATTCCCCTCTCGAGTGGAAACCTCCTCTGTGGTGGCACACAGTGTTGCATTAAAGCAGAAAGAAGCGAACCAAGAGTTGAATCTTGTAAATCTTGGAGAAGATGTATGTAAGAATTTGGATCAGCCATTATAGTATTAAAATGTTCATCTTCTCGAAGGAGTGGTAAGTATTTTGCAACCGCGAGTGGTGCGCTTTGATCAAAACGGATTTGATCTTTCCACCATTCGCGTAAACTATCAGAGGAACCTGATACTGGTTTACCCTTTTCAGGGATGATTCCATAAACAAAACCTTTGGCTTTGCATACATCCATGATCTTTGCCATGTATTTGAGTACTGAATCTTGTGCTCTTGACATCTTTTTCCTTCTTGATGCTTCTTGTTTTGCTTGTTGCTCAGGTTCAGTGTTGTGCTCTTGTTTTCCTTTGAGCTTTTGTAAAAGGATCTTATCCTTCCACATACGTTTCTTCAGCTCCTCATAGTCCACACTTTCTGTTTCAGTTTCTGTTACCTCTTCAGTTCCTTCGGCTTCTGCGCCATAAGGATCAATTTCTTCACTGATCACCACCATGGGTAACTTCAGTTATAAGAAAGGATATATATAAATGTAGTTAAGATAAGAATGAAGGATGTGTCTGAGAGTTAGTTATACAACATGGCATATATCATGTGGAAAAAAAGGTTGTGGAGTTGTGTATATATATGAAATTTGGAGAATATGGCGGTTTAGAAATTAAATGAAGCTCATAAGGGAACAACCGATATTTGAGGAAAAACCGGAGTTAGTGCCGGGTGTGTCTGTGTGTCCTTTTGGATGGATATATATGTATATATATATATGCACGGAGTGTGTTTTTGCATGCTTTGATCACTGCTGGTTTTCTAGTACACTCTGCTGTCTACGAGTCCCAAGTGAGATTATTTTTTGTCTGATTTCATTTTAAGTAAAGTGTATGAGTATTAAATGAGCTGGATTCAGAGAAAAGCCAACCTTGAGATATGATGATTATACTTCATGTGAATGATAGTGAGATTTTTTCTTTGTTAAGTAAGAATAGAGAGTGGTAGTGAACTTGTAATTTGTGAATGATGTAATGGTTAAGGTGATGCATGCACATGTAGTCATAAATTTGGGTATAGATGGATAGACTTGGATCCTTAATTTTTGTGAAGAGATCAATATAGTTTTTGTATGTTTGTTTGGATTTAGGAAATCGATCGAATTGGCAATTTGAGGTGGTTTAATCACCCTTGAAATGGATGATCAAAACTCCCTGTGACTCACTTTTTTATAAGTATCTTTAATATCTTTTACATATATTCAAAGAAAGAAAAAAGTTGATAATATAGTTAATATATACATTTTGTACACTTCCATTCTTCTATCTTTAATATCTTTAAATGGGATATAGAAAAAAGAATGAGAGGGTACTATAAATAGCTCTCTTAAGAATTTCTTTTATTTTTATAGTATACTGTAATAAACATGTAAAAGAAATAAAAGATACTTATAAAAAGTGAGTGAGGGAGTTTTGATCCTAAACAGGATATGACTTAAAAACATTTTTAACTATATTAAAAATAACTCTTTTACGCATATTAACTTTTTTTCTTAATAAATTGATAAATCATCCCGTTTAAAATAAGATAAAAAAAATCAAAAGTGCATTTAAATCTTTTTTTTAAGGAAAAAGTGCATTTAAATCTTTGTTATTCTCGTTCATGGACTTTAAGATTTTGTTATTCGATCTACCAAAAATATCTTTGTTATTCTTTTTCTTTTTCTTTTTACAAAATCTTTGTTATTCAATCATATGAATTTTATTTTGATTTTGATTTTAATTGCTTCGATTTGTCCTTTTGTGTAACTAAAAATCAACATTCATATTATGTCGGCCTTTTTTTGGTTCAAGTATTTATGTCGACTGGGTTTTTTAATTTGTCACTTCATTGGAAATAGCCTTGGGCCGACTTTTCTTCTTTTTTTTAAAGAAGCCTTGGGCCGACTTGAAACTTTGAAGTAAAAGATAAGTAGACTGCTCTTTACCCAGCACAAAACACTCGCGTCCAACTGAAATCACAGCTTTACCCCTACGTTACTTTTGTAGAGCAGCATGACTTAACTCACGCAGCGTGAGTTAAGTCACGCACTTTAATTTTTTCTCAGTTTTGCATCGTATCTTCATTTTCAGTTTTCTTCATCTCCTACGATTGGCTTTTCTACATCATGAATATTGTGCTTTTCTACATCAAGGCTCAGATCCAAAATTAAGCACAATGAAATCATCTTTTCCCCAAAACAAAGCTTCTTCAAGATTGGCTTCATCATGATTTTTGTTTGTGGCTATGCGACTGACTCTCTTCTCACATGTGGCTTCTTCACGATTTTTGTGTGTGGCTTTTCTCACAGTAACCACAAAACAAAGCACAATATTCATGGATTAACAATCTCATATGTATTAAATACAATATATTTCGATTTCATTATGTTAGTTTGAAGAAAAGTTTCAAATCGTAACTCATATGGCTAACAAGATGGAGCGTGAGTTAAGTCACGTTAGGTTTATAACCTGCGTGAGTTAACTCACGCTGGGGCATTTTGGGAAGTTCAGTTGGCGCGAGTGTTTTGTGCTGGGTATAGAGCAGTATTAAAAAAATAATTAATAATCCGACGACATAAGCCCATTTAAAAAAAGAAAAAACTTAGGTATCATTCTTTAGGTGTTTTTCGCATAGTTTTTAACTAAAAATACACATTTTTTTTATACATAACAAACTTTGAGAAAATTAGCTAAGAACCATATGAACAACACCTACAGAACCTAAGTTTTTTTCCTTTAAAAAATTTGATGGATGTCATTAACATAAAATTGTTTATTTGATTTGCAGTTTTTTCAATTAAGAGGTAAAGGGCATGGAAAATTCATGTGTTTAATTATAATTATAAATCAAGTTATAATTATAATTAAACACGTGAATTTCTACGATTATTATTGTGTAAATGGATATTTAAGCGTTGGTTTGATAGATTTTATAAAAAAATATGTTGTGTTTGACCAAAAAAAAAAAAGAAGATGTTTTCTGTTTGTCTATTTTTTGGTGTGAAAATCCTTTCTTTCCAACAAATGAATTCGAAAGGTTAATCTAAGACTCGCGTTAGTTGATATGTTCTATGAAGATGCAAGTGACGTGTGGACGAAAAATGGTAAAGTGAAATGCACAAGAAAAAGGGAAAATGTACATATGCAAAGCTTGCAAAGATAAAAAAGCATATATCGAACTTTCAAAAAAAAAAAAAGGATATTTCGAGTTGCATGCATCGTTCTCTTCAACATTGTTAGTAAAATGTGTTATCATGTGACGGTGGATCTATTTATCTAGTAGACATAGTTTTATGAAATGGAAAGGAACAACTTTGCATGGAGTTATGAGATTATTATGTGTAGACTAAAAAGAAACTAACTACTTGGATGGATGAAAAATGTCCTAAACCACCTAAAAACTTCATTGACAAGTTCCCTCCAATCTTTTGAAAGTTATAAAATCTCAAGTGTAACCACTCATTTGAACTTCACTTGCACTCTTTACATGGTAGTTACTTTTTTTATTTTATTTGAAACACTTTGATTATGTAATTGTCTTTCTTCAAAAATGCATTTATCTGATTTTTGAGGAAATTATTCTTCGAGTATATATGTTTGTTTTGTGATACAATATGTTTTCAATAATTTCGTTTGTAGTCTTTCAAAAAAAAATCGTTTTAGTAAAATAAAAATGACTTGGTTTTGACTACAACACTTTAGCATTCCACAAAGTCACATTAATTGTCACTTGACTTTGACTTATTAATTTAATTGAAACATAATTTGAATTTTGGGTGTAACACTACCATATTAAAAATCATGTTTTATTTTTGAAAATTCATTTAGAAAAAAATTCAAGAAAAACTACTAAAAATTGTTTATGATTGGAAGAAAAATTTAGATTTTAGTTTTTCATATGCTCAAATTTTATAAAATACTGTGACAAACAGATGAAAACTGATTTTTTTTATTTAAAAAATATAACAAATATACCTTAAATTACATCTAGTTGGTAACTTGATATGCAATATCATTTTTTTAAAATATTCTGAAATCCAAAAAATATAGATATGTTACATAAGGTGTGGGTGATTTGGATTCTAAGAGCAAATTAAATATGTGGGATTGTAAATATATATATCATATAAACCTAAAGAACATGTAAAAGTTTATAAAAGGATTTACCAGGATTAAGTTTAGAATAATAATATGACTAGATTTGAAACATAACTAATAATAAATTGGAATTCAAGCACAATTAGAATTCATGAAAACATTTTTTAAGTATCCATCAATGTATTATTAAAAAAAAGTATATATCAGTGTTTTAAAATTTAACTTTGAACTTGCTTGTTCAACTGATTGAATTTAGAACATTCTAATTGTTGGTTGCTTTATCCCAATTTCACTTTCGATTGATTAACCTATTTTGGATGACTAATCGACATGTCAATTTTTTTTTGGTCAACTAACATAGTGTCTAGAGAATAACTTTTTAAGGTGAATAAGTGGAGAATCGGAAATTTGTACGTGATGTCTCTATCAACTGAGTTAAGTTTAAGATGACATCAATATGCCTATTTTATTTGGCGGAAAGCGAAACCAAACCAACTAGCTTCATCTATTTTGGATATCTTTAAATTTTTTGAGAGCTAGTAAGCTACTTCATCCTTGAATTTGTTACCATCAACCAACTATGTCCTTGTATATTTTGAAATAGTCAAATCGTCACTCAATTTATTTTGCGTCTATGAAGTGAGGTACTCCAACAAATTCAAACGTTACACACGCTTACGTGCAACATTAAACACTGATATGTTTACCCCGACATTGGCTGCTCTAAAAATCCAGCAACTTCATCTCTTCATCCTCAATGTTTTTTAAAATTTTTAGCAACTTTATCTCTTCATCGCAATCCTCTTCTTCTTCTTCTTCCAAATCTTTAAATTAAAATTCTAAGGATCATTTTTTCTTCTTCATAATCTACATCAACCAAATTTTTTTTTGAAGAATGTTATTCCACTGTTTTAAAACCCGGACGACCCGGCCAGTCGGCCCGCGAACCAGAGGGTGCAGCGGTTCGGGCAGGCTACTGGACCGGACATGCAATTAACCCGCTGAAACCCGTGTGACCCGTTTGAGTCAGTGGACAGACCGTTGAATCAGTTTAGCCCACCGACCCGTTTTTCCATTTTTTTTAATAAAAAGGCACGACATATATAAAGACAAAAACTCTAGTAACACATACTCCCAACCCAAATGCCATTTTCAACCGCCGTTCTCCTCTCTCATCTCAACCGATGGAGATGGTGAATATGAATATCAAGACTATGACAATTTGACTCCATGGACATAAATAGTTTATTGATTAGTGAATTGTTATAACGTATTTGAGTTTCTGTTTTTTGTTGACTATGCAACTTACTCCCTCCGGTCTCAAATGTAAGAAACAAAAAAAAAATGCACACATATTAAGAAAGTGGATTGACCACATTTAAGTCATTATAAAAAGTGATATTTTTCTAATTTTACCCTTGTCTTGAAGTAGTAAAGACATTAATGAGGTGAGTTTAATGAGGGTAAACTTGGAATTGTGGCATTTAATAGATTCATTTTACTATACTTTTTCTTATATTTGAGACCACCAATTTTATTTTTTTGTTTCTTACATTTGAGACCGGAGGGAGTACTTGGGTTTGTAAGTCAGTTATATTTGTGAGGTTTTTTATGCAGTACTATTGTTTAATGTATGACCTAATTTGAATTTGAATTGGAATTAGCTTGAATTATGATGCGGTTAAGAAATTAACATGCAAACTTCTTGCTGTGAATATAATTTTTTTAATATACGAACTTTAAATAGAAAAAAAAATGACAGGATTTTTTTTATCAAATTTCATTCATAATGTAATTTTTGGTCATAAATATTTTTATATAAACCGGGTCAATAGTCATGCCGTCCGACCAGTGATCCACTGGTTCGACCAGTAACCCAGTGACCCAGTGCCTTGACCAGGTAGATCACCGGTCCGGGTTTTAAAACATTGTGTTATTCCATTCCCAAAAAACCCAAATTCAAGCCTTCGTCATTGTTTGGCCCACATTTACTTAATAAAAGGAGAATTGATGTTTCCACATCAAAGGATGCTATGAGACATCACAAAATTATCTATATAACTACATCGACAATTAATTGCCGATGGTAGTTAACTACTGATGAAATTTGAAGTTAATTTTGTCATTTCATGATGTGTCTTAGCATTGATTGAAGTGTGAAAAATAATTTTCTAACAAAAGCCTAAATTTAAGCATTTATATAAAGTTCATAATATTGTATCAATTTCCGAACGAAAACCCTTTTAAAAAAAATGGTATTCCATTTTACTGTCCCAATGTTCGAGAACTGATCTAAAAATTGGTTGACCAAGAGGTTGAATAAAAATTGGATAAACAACTTGTTTACTTATCTTTGAATGTTTTAGACTTTGTCATTATAGTCCCCGAATTGTTTTGTGTTGATCAATTTAATCCATAAAAATACTAACCAAAATAATTAAGGATGTGTTTGATTGTTTGCAATTGTGCTATATTTAAGGACTATGGTGACAACTTCACACCCATTTAAGGACTAAAATAATAGTTTACTCAATAAAAATTATGGATAAGTTTTGCATAAAATTAAATTACAATATTAGTTTTTTGTTTAGTTTATAACCCCCTTACAAATTAGACTTCTTCATGGAGAAAAAGTGAAAGCAAAGGCATGATCAATGTTCGTCTTCTTGTGCTGATGTGCTTCTTTTGTGATTAATTTATTACAGCTTTCAACTAGAATCATATGATATTATATACTAGGTTCCACGGGATTCATCACTGAGGATATTGGTTTCATCATTCTAACGGTGTGTGTCTTGAAAGTAGACCACAAGCTAACAACAAAACATTAACCATCCACGGGGTTGATGTTTTCACCAAGTGGATGGTTTCACCGATGACTCAAATTATAGAGTCATTTATCTTGATTCTTTAACAAACAACAAGATTTCTTTTAATATGTACACTCAGTTAGAGGAACACCAAATTATTATGTTCCTTCAAAATGGATCATACGGATGCCAACTAAATCACGACAAACATTTTTCTTAAACCTTTACCACCATGAGACAAGCAACATAAATAATGAGCATGACACAAGACATTTTGCCGCCAAAGAATGAAAAATTAAGGAATAAATGTTGAGATGTCTCTTCAACATCACATCCTCCAACACCAAGACAAAAATTCAGATTTAAAATTCACGGTGAGGAGGATTAATCTTTGTAGGAAACTTGTTATTAAAAAAATTCTATACAAAAAGAGGCACTTTCAAAGGTGTATTTTTATTCCAAAGTAATGTCACAAAATGAAGAATAGTGAACGATATGATATGTTGTTGACACCTTATAACTTATAAGCTCATTTGACAATGTATTATTCGCTACAAATATTTCGTCATGTCTATCGATCAAATATAATTGTTTGCACAAAACAATTATAAACAAAAAAAAAATAAAATTCTAAACCTAACTCAAATTCACACATAAAAAGTCTTCTCTTCTAAGACCAACAAAGGGCATGTACTCCAAACCCCTTACTAAATATACATGCACATAACACATTTTTAATAGCCAAAATATAAAGTCTATTAGATCAAATATTTTTTTTTGTGAAGAAAAAACAACCGGTGTAGGTGTTCAAAACACCACACTTTAAAGAAAAAAAATTATCTTCATACTGATTAAATAAATCAATCCAAGAAGAAGTAACATTGTTATCTCCAATTTCAAAAAAAAAAAAATTGTTATCTCCTGCAACCTTAGACAACTAATAATGGGACCCATTGACCTTATCAAATTCCCTACTGTAGAGATATAGAATATCTTAGAAACTGAAACTGCTACTTTATTCATAAAAATTAGACTGTTAAATAGTCAAAACAACTAAAACAAGAAAAGCTATAAAATAGCCTACTAAAGAAATACTGGCACGTTTAATTAAATGTGAAACTACTTCCTAAAGACTAGGACGAATGAAGATAGCACTACTATAGTTCCTAACATATAGCAACAGAATAAAAACAAAACACTGTTCTATTTTTGCGTTCTGCTACTCCATTTTGGTGTGGTGTGTATGATGTTGTAAGTTGCCTCTTAATTCCTTCCTTTTCACAAAACAATTAGAAATTGGTAGAGTTAAATTCCCCTCCTCTGTCTGTCCGCAAACACTTGACGGATTCCTCTGCTTCCTTTTCCACCATGCATTTGAATGTTTTAAAACATTCCAATGCCTCTAATTTTTCAACAAGAAAATAGACCCAACCCTTTCGACTATAGTCATCAATGAAGCATAGAAGATACCTTTTTCCGCTACTTGAGACTGGTTCTATTGGTCCGCAAACGTCTGCATGCATGAGCTCCAAGACCTTGCTGGCACGCCATTCACTCTTCTTCGGAATTGGATTGCGGTGTTGTTTGCCGGTGAAACAAGACGCACAAGTGACACTTGAAGCTTCTAGTTGAGGTAAGTCATGCACCATTTTCTTCGTCTTCAACGTCTTTAAGCCTTTGTAGTTCAGATGACCATACCTTTGATGCCAAAGATAAGTGAGTTCAGAGGAAGTGTGAAGACATTCTTCAACTGGAGTAGTGATGCTGGAGCTTTTATTGAAGAGAATAAACATACGATTAGCGCTCATGCTAGTTTGTGCAATTAATCCTTTGTCCGGATGATAAATTTTGCATATCCCTTTTTTTTTATGAGAATGGTTAGATCCTTTTCTTGTAGCTGCCTCACACTTAATAAATTATTTCGAATCCCTGGGACATAATATACATCTTGAACAAGAAAAGTATTGTCATTAAACACTAGTCGGACACTACCTTTTCCAGCTACCGACATTCGGGAGTTGTTTCCACATTTAACAAAGTGCTTATGTCCTTCCACCATGTTTAAGAACATACCTTTGTTTCCACACATATGATTAGAGCACCCTGAATCCAAGATTAATGCATCATTCCTTTTTGCGTCATTTCCTTCTACAAGAGCCATTAGAAGGAGCTCTTCTTCATCATCCAATTCTACATAATTTGTTTCTTTGTTCCATTTGGGACATTCATATTGAAAATGCCCCAAATTATGACACTTAAAACATTCCACCGTATCCCTTGTAAAAGACTGTCCCCCTCTTCCGCGTCCTCTTCCACGGTATGTTCCTATTCCTCTCCCTCTACTACTTTCCACCTTCAGAGCTTGCTCACCGTCACAGTTAACCCTTTTAAACTTCTGCTCATGAACTACCAGAGAACCTTGAAGCTCGTCAACGGTCATTTCTTCAGTGTCTTTTGACTCCTCAATAGAAACCACTACATATGTGAATTTCTCTGTCAACGTACGAAGAATTTTCTGCACCACTTTTGAGTCAGACATAACCTCTCCATTGCTTTTCATTTTGTTAGCCATAGTCATTACTCTGGCAAAATATTCAGTGATGGTTTCTGCCTCCTTCATTTTCAGCACCTCAAACTCTTTTCTCAAAGAGTTTAGCATTGACTTCTTCACACGGTCATTCCCTCCATACTTTCTTTTCAGAGAATCCCAAACAATCTTGGATGTTCGCCTATCCAAGATCTGTTCGAAGACTGACCTATCAATAGCCTTGAAAAGATAATGATTGACCTTGTGATCATTTGTTTTGGAATTCTGCAGCAACTCCAATTGTTCTTAGTAAGCACAGTCGTTTCAATAGGTTCCTGGTAACTAATTTCAATCATGGACCAGAGACCTTTGGCACGAAGAAGATTCTCCATCAACTCACTTCAATGATCATAGTGGAGACCATCAAAATGAGGAATTTTTGCTGAAAGCTTTGTGTCACTCATTCTTGTGTTTCTCTCTGTTTCTTAGCTAAGCTACGACTTAGTTATTTTATCAGGCCCAGTGGGGCTCTAATACCAGTTTGTAGAGATATAAAATATCTTAGAAACTGAAACTGCTACTTTATTCATAGAAATTAGACTGTTAAATAGTCAAAACAACTAAAACAAGAAAAGTTATAAAATAGCCCACTAAAAGAATACTGACACGTTTAATTAAATGTGAAACTACTTCCTAAAGACTAGGACAAATGAAGGTAGCACTACTATAGTTCCTAACATATAGCAACAAAATAAAAACAAATATCCTTTCACCTACCATCGTGAACTAACTAAATGATTCAATTTTTAAGCGTTTATTTAACGCAAAATATTTGGAATTACGAAGTTAACGAAAATTATTTACTTGCTAATACCCCTCACAAACTAGAGAGTGTATCTAACTAATCACAACTTCGAAACAAAGGAATGAAAAGGAGATGAATAAAGAGGTTTTGTGAATACATCAACTTATTAGTGAGAAGAAGAGATGCGAAGCAAGTGAAAATGTGAAATAGAGTATATACGTGTTGCAATTTATCTCTAACATGATAAAGATTGATCATCACAATACAAAATGGTTGAATTGATAAAGGGCAATTTTGCTCATTATTGAGGAAGATGATTCATCATTATATTTCAAAAAACAGTGGAAGTCATAGACTTGATTCAAAGAAGATTAAAGTTTAATTATTTATTGATTTACTTTCCACAACCAAACACCATAACCACGCCCTTGGTGATTGGAAATATAAAGTATTTATTTTATGGATTCAAATATATAAAATAATAAGTTAATTCTTCCCTAAAAAAATAAGTTAATTATGTTGTTTACAAGTGAGATATATTTTCCCCAAAAAAAAAGGAAAAAGTGAGATATATTATGTACCAATGTTAGAAAATAAATTTGATATTTTTTTTTTTTGTTTTTTTGAAAAAGCTAAAATGGAATTTATTAAAATCGTAATGAATCTTAACCAACACAAGGAGTGCTAGGCTAGGAGTCTTAAAGTAGCAACATACAAAGGACAGATGGGGAGCCCCCAATGGAAAACCCATACACCCGTGAATCAAAGAAAAAATCCAAAAAACCTATAGGAAACGCCTCCTAACAAAGGGCTATCTCCGAAATCAATAAATAGAAACACCAAAACAAAGCTAACACCACGATCAACGAAACAACATAAACAAAAGTTGAACCAAAATCCTCAAACATCGTTGCAACTGCCACAAAAACAACTTCCACCACCAACATTCCGCTGCTCGCACACAACCCCTGAACACCAACTTAGAAACCTACACAACAACCAACAACCTTTGAAAAACAGTCGGGAATAAAACCCCAAACACCACCGTTAGCTCTCCCAAGCACCTTCACCCAAAACACACCTCACAAAGAACCGCAAAAGCCAACCAAAAATCCTTGTACCATCATACAACAAGGAAAAACATAACCATCACTAACCACCACCAAAAACCACCATAAACACCACCACAAAAATCAACACCACTACCACCACCATCACCAAAACTACCATTGACCACCACAAAACCACCATTAACCCTCACCTAAAAGCAACACCAGCCACCACGCGCAGTACCACCAAAAACCACCACAAGCACCACCACCAAAAACCATCACGATCCCCGCCAAAAAAGACTCAAAATCAGCACCATCATGAAAACCGCCATGAAGCACCACGAACCAACATAACCAAAGATCAGTCGAAACCATAGAAGTTCATAAGCGAGCCTATGACCGATCCATCACCACCATCATGACCGATCCATCACCATCTATGTTGCGAGCAAACATAACCTCCACCACAACCAAGAGAGAAAACAAATCAAATAGTCTGAGACCCATGAAAACCAAACAACCACCGACAAGCATCCAACGACACACCACGAAACCCACCAACGTCTCAACCAAAGGAAACAAAAAACACCAAAAACACAAACCAACATTTACGACGATAGAGAGAGCAACCGCACCAAAAACACACACCATCCATTTGATATACATGATGGCGGCGGCGGATTTGGAATTTGTGTGAGGAAGAAAGGAGTAAGGCAATCCTAGGTTTAGAGAGAAAGAACTCTATATTAAATTTGAACTCTGCAGCTTTGCATCGGAATATAGATGTCTGTTATATCATATAGATAAACTTCATCAAGAAATAATTACAGTGGTATTGAATATAAATTTGATATATTGATCCAATGTATAATCTCACCATTAGATTAATAATCTCACCATTGAATTAGATGAGATATAACGTGATATATTGATCCGATGCTAAAAAAAATAAATTTGTGTATAATATAACACTAATTTACTTTTATTTAGTTAAAAAAAACAACGCAAATTTACTTATGTATAGGCAAAGACTACAAAATAATACTTGGGTGTTGGGTCGTTTATATACCCAACTTCCTTCTCCTGTAGCCGAGGCTATTTGTGGCACCCCAGTGTGTTTGAATGATCGGATTCTGGATGGCTTTACATGGAAGGGTAATCTGGATGGTATTTATTTAGTGAAAGCTGGGTATAAGTGGCTCTTGAAGTGGAATTCCAGCGAGAACAAGGTCGGATCGTGGAAGTGGATTTGACATTTAGCTGTTCCTGAAAAGATTAAATTTCTATATTGGACGGTTTTCCATGATGTTGTTCCTACGAGGTCGTTGCTACACAACAGAGGTATGCTAGACACTAATAATTGTCTGAGGTGCCTTAATAGTGGTGAAAGTATCATGCACTGTTTTCGGGATTGTCCGTTTGTTAAACATCTTTGGCTTTCATTTGACAATATTAAATTCTATTTGGGGAATTCCATGGTCACCTGGCTCAGGCAAGACGCGTTTAGCACAAATAATCATTTATTCTCTGTTGCTCTTTGGTGGATTTGGTGCGCTCGAAACTCTCTTTGTCTAGAGAATGAGATAATTTCTATTGTCTCCTTGAAGGTAAAAATCTACAATTTGGCAGCCCTTCTTCATTCTGTTTTCTCTCCGACTTTATCCACGGATATAGGAGGTCGTTATGTGACTTGACATCCAGATGAGAGTATGGCTGTTGTCTTGAATGTTGATGGCAGTAGTTTTGGAATCCTGGAATATCCGGTTTTGGTGGCGTTCTTCGTAGGAATGATGGCAGTTGGCTATATGGGTTTGCTGGAAATGTTGGTATTTCAACAATTTTACATGTAGAGTTGTTAGCTTTGTATCATGACTTGAAAGCAGCCTGGGAAAGAGGGTATAAGGATGTGATTTGCTACTCTGGCTCAACTCTAGTTGTTTAGTTAGTTTCGACCATGGTGAATCTTTGGCATCATTATGCAGCAATTATCAGTAATGTGTCGGATTTATTACAAAGGAGCTGGCGTGTCCAGTTAAAGCATTCTGTGAGGGAGGCGAATTCGTCTGCTAATTTCATGGCTAAACCAGGAGCTGCAAGTACTGAGATTTGGCGTGAGTTTCTGGAGCCACCAGAGGGCTTGCTTCCTCAACTACAGGTTGATGCCCGTCGAGAGATGTATCACAGATATTAGTTTTTAGCTGTTCTTTTTTTTCTTTTCTTTTCTTTTTGTTAGCCTCTTTTCCAAAAAAAAAAAATAGACTACAAAATAATGCTTAAAATTGAATTGATCATTAAATTATTGTAGGTCCCCGCATCGACTAAACCTGCTTTGCATTAAATCCTTTTATTTTATTTAACATATCAATTTCAAATGGAACCTTTTTTTTTTCCTTCAAAAAAAAAAATGGAACCTTTTTTTTCCCCTACAAAGAAAGGAACCTTTTTTGCGAAGACCCGCATATTCTTCCGTTGGATCCAAATGGTTCTAGTCTTCTAGAAATATCATAAATCTATATAGTATTTGTTTTTTAAGGGATCTATATAATATTTGTTGTTTGTCATTTACTATTAATTAAAATAAGAAAATTAATGTTATTTATAAAAAAAATTAAAGTCTATTATTTTGTTTAAAATAAAATGTCATCGTTTGTATGCCCTCTTAATCATTGGTGGACTGCTGTATGTTTTATTAAAGTCCACATATATAATCACACAAAATTATGTAAATATAAATACTAAGTTTTTTTTTTCCTTAAAAAAAATCTAAGTTTCCATAAAACATATCAATTAATAAGTAAAATTATTAAAAATAGATCTAAAAAAATGATTTTTTTTAAACCATTTAAAAATTTCCTTATTATCAATCATTTTGTTTTCGAAGCAGCTGGTATCCAACCCGATGAGGACATGACAGTAACATTTCCATAAATAATTAATCAAAACTTTTCCTAATAAACTTCATCAATTCATCCTCCATTCTCCATCTACCATATGTGACTCCTCTATTTATGAACACACCTACTACACTGATTATGTATCCATCATCACTCAACAAAGTTAATTCCCCACTTCATCTCTATCTCTGATCATGGCAACCCCAACAAGTCTCCTGGCTCTCTTCTTCCTCCTCTCGTTTTGCTTAGCCGGAATTGTTACATCCGTAAGAAGTTCTCTTCATTCTTTTGTATAAATAAATAGTGAGCTATATTTACGTGACTTTATTGATCAAATATTTCAATACTAACATGTAGGAGGAGGATTGTGTGTACACGGTGTACGTTAGAACTGGGTCAATCATCAAAGGAGGAACGGACTCAATCATTGGACTCAAGCTATATGACTCATACGGATACGGTATATACATCAAGAATCTTGAGTTATGGGGCGGGTTAATGGGTCCGGATTATAACTACTATGAACGGGGCAACCTTGATATATTCAGTGGCAAAGGTCCTTGTTTGGAAGGACCCGTTTGTGCGGTGAATTTGACTTCAGACGGGTCGGGTCCTCATCATGGGTGGTATTGTAATTACGTTGAGGTTACTTCTACTGGGGTACACATTCCTTGCGCTCAACAACAGTTTGAAGTGGAACAGTGGCTTGCTACCGACACCTCACCTTATGAGCTTTCTGCTGTTAGGAACTATTGCCCTAATGATTTGAGCCAGACCCGTCATAAATTAAAGATTGTTGATGGCATGAGATTCGGATCTGGGTCTGGATCTAGATCTGGATCTAGATCCGACTTCTCTATTTTGAGTCAATAAATCTATAAGGTTATTATTTGTTGCTACTTAATAATGGTATTGTCCAGACGTGGCTCTATTTGATTGTATTGTTGGTTTTGTTGGGAAACTTATGTTAGGGTACTTTTTGGGAATTTATTATGTAGAGTGTCCTACGTGACCTTGTTTAGGTCGCAAAGTGGAATTGGTCACCTATCGGGTTCCCCGTCTAGAACCCTTATATTTATCTATACTATAAAGATGGGCTACACCACATGCTTTTGGACTTTTGGGATTGTCTTTTCTGTAAAAAAGATGCATTAAGAAAACTATATGGGCACTAAAATTTATTTAAGAAATTAAAAGCATTTTCGTTTTTAAAATAACATTTTGCCAATTTTAATTTCTTTCTTTTCCTCTTTAAATTGAAATAAGCTAACTCTAAAATGAAAATGAATGGCTGAGTGTTTTTGAGATGCCTTGAAGTTGTAAACAATTGGGAATATATTTTCTTTTAATTTAAAATACGAGGGACTAAAATCAAGGGTCAATGAAAATATGGTCCAAAAGTATATTTAAGTTCATGATATATTATTATCTGATTTATTTAAAATATATAATAAAATAATATATGTTAACTTTTTTTATAAAGAAACTTAATTGCAACGAAATTTAATCATCGAGACCGGGAAGTTAAAGTTGAACTAAGCTCACAGGGACATATTTTTTAAAAAATTTCAACAAGGTAAACTCAATAATAATTTATCTAAATTAAGATTTTGAATCCAGTTTCATTTCGTGTATAACAATTATTGTAATTGTTAAAAGTTAAGATAAAGTTGTTTAATGTCAAAGTTTATTGTTTTAAGCAGATGAAATGCATAGATCTGATTGCATGTGTCTCCTTATGTCTCGTGAGTGACTTTCTTGGTATTCTAGCTTGTTAGGATTATAATATTGTCTATAGTATATTTAATTATTGGTTTAATAGCTGTTTTTGCCTCCTAACTTTTACGAAGTTGTGATTTTAGCTCCCTAAGAAAAAAAGCTACAAAACTGCCCGCTAAGTTTTGTAACTGTAGCAGTTTTGGCCCCCTACGACCAATTTTTGGTAAAAAATAAAAATAACATGTGACACCTCGCTTAGGTTGCCACGTCAGCGTAGACCGAGTCAAGATTGGCCTTGGGGGCCAAAACTGTCACAAATGCAAAACTTAGGGGGCGGTTTTGTAGTTTTTTTTCTTAGAAGCCCAAAATCGCAACTTTGGAAAAGTTTGGGGGTTAAAACTGCTATTAAGCCTTAGTTATTTGGATCAAATAAAGATGTGTGGGGAATAATACACTGAATGTACATTCAATTTTTGTTTTTTTGGAGAGTTTCGTTTTTGGACTCAATAGTGTTTGTTTCATCGTTTTAGTTTACATCATATAAGAGGAGAAATTGATTGTCTATTTATATGTAGTTATGCCACTTTTAATTTAGGTTATGATAAATGAATGAATTTGGCTTTGTTGAACATGCACAAATAAATTGATCGACAAAACTTCTTGAAGAAGAGGGAGCAAGTGGAAGTTGCGAGCCTTATGAGATATGGTCTTAGCCACGATGTGGGAGTCTGTCTCAACAATAATGGGAAAGAAACCCAATCTACTAACCATTATTAAACTATGGACAAACCCCAAAGCTCAACCATAATTTAATTGAAGTAGAACGCACCATGTTGCAAGATAAGTCACTTAACATATATGCCCTTAGAATCCCTTATGAAACCCCCACAAGTTGTAAGTCCAGTACTACCAATATACAATCCATCAATACTATGTTTGAAATGTTTCAGAGGAGGGGGATGCCGTTTTTCTAAGGAATAATTACTTACTTTAAAATCCTTGAAAAATACACTGGAACAACTGTTAGCAAAACCTTAAAATTATTCAACTACTCTTTAACTATGTCACAAACACTTAAAATGTGCATAATAATTGATTATCATGTGCAAATTAAATACAAGATAAGATAAGATAACACTTTTTCTATTGAACATACATAATAAAACCTTATCATACATTAAATACAAGATAAGATAACACTTTTTCAGTTGAGCATACATAATAAAACCTTATCATACATATGGTATTTACTTTAAGAAACAAGATTAATGTATTTAATTAATAATGTTTTGGACTCGTCCAAGGTCTAGAATCCACATTATACTAGGCCCAAAATCACGTATCCAAACACGCTAAGGATCCAATCCAACAAATATTGGATTATTCCCGTCCCATATTAATGTCTCAACGGCTAGTTTGGACTCCCCCACTCCATAACGTCTCAACGACGTGTAATCGATAGTGAGCTCAACATCGATGGAGCACCTTATATAACAGTCTCTCATCAACGTTCCATCAAGTGCACATCTATGCCTATAAAAACCACATTTCATCCCAAATGGAAGGTACATAACTTCTATCGTTTCAATATCTCTCATTCTAACTTGACCGTCGAAATTATTGTATCTTGACGGATTGCTCCTCGAGAGAGACCATCTTTCAATTACCCCTCCATATCTTATCTTATACAATCATTTCACACACAAAATATCCTAAAAGGGGACCCTAGCTAGTATGGAGCCGCTCTAATCATGGACCATAGGCTATTTTAATTTGATATATCATGTGGTACTAAATTTCATGAATTATTCATCCCCCACACACACCCACATGTCAGTCCTCTATTTATGAACTTGATCTCTAAACAAAGTTGATTTCACCCTCTCTCATCTCATGGCAAATCCAAGTCCAACGACTCTCTTCGCTCTCTTCTTTCTCCTCTCGTTTTGCTTCGCCGGAACCGTCACATCTGTAAGATTTTCTCTATAGTATCAGTAATCATTTATCTTTGTTTGCAATTTCGATACGATTAGAATGAAATGAAACTGTCTCACACATATAAATGTTTGTATATAGGATGATTGTGTGTACACGGTGTACGTTAGAACCGGGTCGATCCTCAAGGCAGGGACAGACTCAATCATGACTCTCACGTTGTACAACGCAGAAGGTTACGGTATATTGATCAGGGATCTTGAAGCATGGGGCGGGTTAATGGGTTCGGGTTATAACTACTTTGAACGGGGCAACCTTGATATATTCAGTGGTAGAGGTCCTTGTTTGGATGGACCTGTTTGCAATATGAACTTGACTTCAGATGGGTCGGGTTCTCATCACGGTTGGTATTGTAATTATGTGGAGGTTACCACCACTGGGGCCCACATTCCCTGTGCTCAACAACAGTTCGAGGTTGAACAGTGGCTGGCTACGGACACATCGCCATATCAGCTTACTGCTATTAGGAACAACTGCCAATATAATTTGGGCCAGGCCCATCATAAACTAAACACCGTTATTGATGCTGTCAGTTCTGAGTCTCGGTCTGATTTCTCGATTTTGGCCTCTACTGTGCACGTGTAGGACACTATACAGTTAGTGTCCTACTTGTGACCTTGTTTAGGTCGCAAAGTAGAAGTAGAGTTGTTTGTGGGGTTCTTCATCTAGAACCCTTATGTATTATCATTGAATAAAAAGTTGGCTTTACCAAGGGGTTTTTGTAGTTTTGGCATTGTTTTTTATGTTGTAATGATGCATTAAAGTCAGATGAAAATAAGTGGCTATGAGTGTTTTTGAGATGCCTGGACAAGAAAGAAGGATTCATGTTTTTGTTTTTAGTGTCTGCAACTTTTATGTGTTAGTTTTTGTGCATTACTTTTATTTATAATATGTATGGTAGTTTAATATCTTTATGTGATGCAATGCATTAGGAAAACATGCTTGTAATCAATCTATACATTCATTTCACACAATTATCATGACAAAGGGTTGCAGAATTTTGCTTTAATAAATTCTGTGACAAGTGATTTTGATTTGTGGCCTTCGGTGACTGGTCACACTACAATCTCACTACTTCTCTCATAATTTTGACATCGATCAGGGTCACAGTCTCCCCAGCCGGTGACTGCAGATAATCCGAGTCTGTTAATTTTTTGTTCTCCTTTTCGTTGTCTTAATTTCTTTTGTTTAATTTTGCCTTCATAGTTGTCTTGATATTTATTTAGGTTTGTTTATCTTTTATTTTTACTGTATTGATAGTTGATATTTATGTCTATCAGTTTAGTTAGTGGCAGTAGTCTAGCACATCACAATGCTAGATAAAGCATTGTCTCTAGTCTCTACAACAAGATTTACTGTCAGAATGTTGGAGAAAGTTTAAGTTAAAACATGGTAACACACAATCAATAATTGAAATCTTTCTATAAATATAATCCAACAAGCTGTTTGACATTGAATAACAAAATATGGAGAAGACATGCAGAGATGACATGTATGCCAAAGAAACTAGAAAAAGACAGAAGGTGGTAGAAGCAGAAAACAGGAGAACTAGCTAGCCTATCAAATGATAATATGATTATGAACAAATCTAATATACACAGTTGAAATTATTCATAAACAAGTAATATCATACAGTTTCTTACAAAAGAAACAAGAACACCAAAAAGAGTACATGAGACACAGCATACCCGGTGCACTTTCTACTATACATTAACTAACTTCTAACTTTAATTCCTTTAGCCTCAACAAATAGTGCTGAGTTTTTTCCTTGAAATGTTCTGCTGTGAATTGCATTTTTCGGCTAAAAACATCATACATTTCTATTTCTTTTCGAAAGAATTGACCACATTGTCATGTGTGTTATTCTTTAATAGCCGGTGCACAAAAAACGCTCTTTTCTCCACCCAACACGAAGTGTGTCATACTTGCAAATGTTTATTCCTTTGATATCTTCGTCAATCTTCGATCCCTATAACAATATATTGTTGTGCTATTCATCCACCTCGTTGTTTCTTAAGTTGTGCCCGAGCCTCCAACAATGCTCGATTTAATTCCTCGTCTTCTGGTGTCTCTCTTAACAAGATTTCGTAGTCTCCTATTGAAGCTTCCCATCTTTCCATCTATAATCCATTTCACCATACATAAACATCACACAAATCATATGAATAGACATATCCCAACAATTTAAAATATTCATTAAGATTAATTACCTTAGCATTACAATCAGCTCTTCTCATCCTTGCTTTGGTGTAAGATGGGCGCAAGTTAAGCGCCGCGGTACAATCTTCAACTGCTTTCTCCAATTGGCCGAGTTTTGATCTACAAGCCGCCCGGTTGCAAAGTAAAACAGAGTTATATCCATCATGCTCAAGCCCTTCTCCATATGCAACGCAAGCCTCAGAGAATTTTGATGCCTTGAAAAGCTCGTTTCCTCTTCCTCTTGCAGCTGTCACAGCTCGAGCCTTTCTCAACACCTTGTTTGCTAAATTGTTGTTGGGGTCTAGTCTAGCTGCTTTCTGTGCTGCCTCTAAAGCATCATCAAATCTGATAACACAATATTAAATGATTGTGATTTATCAAGTTACAATATTTTTTCAAATTCAAATTATCAGCAGAAACTAAATTAGTAGTACTAATTACCTGCCAGCAGCTATATCAACTTGAGCTCGTGTCACTAACAAATTTGAATTACCAATTGGTCCAAAGAATTTGGTACAATCGTCAACATGAAAATGAGGACACTTTGACATCACATTGTCTGCATCTTGATGCCTACGGAGTTTTATCAGCGCTTCGGCTTGCAGTGCAAATATCTTGAATGCAACCAGTGTCACATATATCAGCACTTAATCAAAGAAACATAACATGTATGTGCGTGTGATAGAGAGATACATTAGGGTAATAGTTTTAATTTGCGGCCTGCCATTGTTTTTGCGGCCACAATATATCGCAATCGCAATTGCAGCCACAATTTACTACAATATTTAGAATCGTAGCGTAAATGTAACTGGGAGTGAAACCACAATTTAAAACCATAAACTAAAGTAGTCGTTGAAGATATGATGATATATAGGCCAGTTAATAACTGATGAGTACCTGTGGAGCAGAATCTGCACCGGATGATAGAATTTTGGAGGTCTCGGTAATTAGTTTGTTCCAATCTCCTAACCTGCGAGCCTCAGTGCACTTGCTTAAATGAGCTTGAAGAATCTTCACTTTAGCAACCTCATCAGGATCAGCCTCTGGTCCTGCTTGTTTATAATGATAAAGCGCCTTATCTGTTTCTCCTAATCTGTAATCAGCAATAATAAACGCGCATTATTAGCCACTCTCTCCGCTCCGCTCTTGAACATAAGCAAAAAGTCTCGTGTATCTGGTAACACGGTCAAATAAAAATGTTGAATTAATATTGCATAATTGTATGCATACCTACCTAAAGTGCAAATTTCCTAGTCGATGATGAGCTCTATGATAATGAGGATCGATTTGAATAGCTTCCCTACATTCAAACACAGCTTCAAGAAGCCTACCAAGAGCAGTTAAAGCAGCACTTCTATTACTTCTATAAGAAGCTGTTTTAGGATCAATTGCAATAGCTGCATCATATAAGGATAACGCCTCCGCAAATCTTCCATTCTTATAATCCTCATTCCCCATTATTTTCAACTGCTCTGGATCCATTCTAGTTGATATAGCCCTACAAAGTGAACCACCACGTGATTTTTCTTCCTTCAACTTGTTGGTGGATGATTTTGTTTCTTTACTAACACTCGTTACATTATTTGTGTGTCCTCCTCTTGCATTTGAATTTGCATTTTCAAAATACTGGTTATAATTATCCATTGCATTTGAATAACTATTATCTTTATCACCTTGCCTAAGATTCCCTAAATTTCCATACAACATAACATTGCCAGACGAAGCGCGAATAAGAGTACTACTTCCTTTGGATTTTTGATGATCATTGATCATGCTTTCTAACTCACCTGAAATACCAACAGCTTCTTTTGGAACCCTCCTACCTTGATTAACATACCCCTGAGTAGTTGATGAATTTGAAACCTTTGATGGTCCACGTGGCGTTGTCGTTTTCTGTGGATTATTATTTGATGAACAAGAAGACTTGGACACGGAACGAGTTGTTGAAGTGTTTGGGACATTTTGTGAAGGTGCATCGACAGAAACAACCTCTTTAGAACCACCACGTCGTCGTTTTGGATCATTAACGCTGTTTGGTATGGGAGCAGAACCCACAGAGGATGTTTTTTTCGACCGTCTTCCAAATACTGTTGTCATTAATCCACAACCTGCTTTTCTCTCTGGCGAAATGTCTCCCATTTTTTTTTCTAATCTTTTTTCTATGTATAATGTTACAAAGTCTTTGTAAAAAAAATATGTTACAAATTTTTAAACACTTCTACGCCTTAGAATACAAAATGTAGAGACATATATTTGAATTTTATGATTTCTTTGTCCCAGGAGATAATCTACAATGCCTTCTCCTGGAGAGGCTGGCTAGACATTATAATATAACTATATTATATCTCTCTTTTGAATTTGATGATCATGAGAGGAATTAATTAAAATTCTTCACACAAAAAATAAGAGACAGAAATATGTGATTTCAAAATTAGCTGTATTGTTGAAAACCAAATGCTGCAATATTCTTCTTTTGATTTTCTTCTTCTCCTCTGAATTCTGTCATTTTTTTTTCTATTTTAATTTTCTTAACTTTTGATTATTTTTTTTGTTGGATAGTGACAGGAAAACCAACAAACTCGGTGTTGGCTAAATAAGGATCTCAGCAATTTTAGAAATGACATTTCATTTATTTAGAAAAACAATACTTGAGCTGTAAGATACAAAAAATTATAGCTTATGCAAATTAAATAAAACTTAATTATTTATACTCTAATTTTAAAATAGAATGTGGTTTTACCTTTTTCTCCCTTTTGTAGATTTTTTTTTTATTAAAATTGAAATGTATAAATTTTGTATGAATGTTGAATTGGTTACATTATGTGAATAAATAAAATAAATATAATGGAGATTGGAGTGCCAATTTTCTTAAGTATCATAATTTAGTGTACGCTAGTATTTAGGACCCAGAATCAGATTGTTCGAAAGGGAAGAGCAACAAACAAATTAGGACACCGAGAGCTGTTAAATTTTAACAATGTAAGACCATCTGTAATGAGGGGTCCTTCCCCTATTTAGCATCATTTTAAATAGGCACCGCACTTTTATTGTGACATCAATGAATATGGTGCTTATAAGGATTGATGCTTTTATAGGCACCCTTCTCTGCTATTACTCATGGGTCTCACATGTTCAATTAATTATATTTTTACTCTATATTCAATTATTATATTATTTTGATATTACAAAATAAATTATATAATAGGTGTAAATAATAGTTGAATTTGCTTGTAGCATATGGCCGTTGGAAATTTTACACAATTAGCGGTTGACAATTCTTGTATTTAATTACTCCTTAAAAAAATCGTGTATTTAATTACTTTATTTTTTCCTTTTTTTATAATTTATAATTAAATTACTTCAATATTTTAAAATTATATAATTATGAATTAGTATATAAATTATTGTTAAAATTTAATGATATAGAGTTATTATTGGGATCTAATTAATAATTATTTTGAGGTGTTGGGTTTGAGAGATTGAGTGCTTATTTAGTATTAATTATAAAAAAAAAATGACGTGTACAGTCGGGACCCATTTAAGCACCCAAAAAGGGTGCTGCATTGTGGATGGTCTAAGTCAACAAATTACTTCGCCTTATGTTTGGTTCCACGTTTTGAACATTTAGAATTGATTATCCACGTGTAAAATTGAATTAGATATGTGTGATTGTACCGAGTAAAATTGATTTTAGCTTAAATGTATGATTTGTAACTTTTGAATTTAAATAAACGTAATTTTTACATTTGTTTGACTCATTTTTACATAAATATGTAAGAACTTAAATCATTTTACATTCAACAAACGTTTAAGTAAAATCAATTTTACATAATCAATTTATTTAAAATCAATTTTTATTATCTGATAACCAAAAATGCATTTCATCAGAGAAGTCGATTAGAAACATCCTAGTTTTTTTTTTGGTTTTGAAGCTAAAGTGTAAGGAAACAAAACAAAAAGAGGGAAACAACTAAGCTCTAGGGAACCAAGTTCCCATAGAGTATGGGGAAAGAAGGTCCCTTATCTAAAGAGTTTATACAACTATTTTCTTCTCAGAGCATGTGAGCAATGTAAACTTGTCAATCTTGAACAACAATGCCGTTGATGTCTTGAATCAAACTAACATATTTGTGAAATCTTGGAGTTGAAACTTAGTGAATATCGACACTATGACGAGAACTATGAAACACTTCAGATCATGGTAATTCAGCTGCTATGCTAACAATAGCCCTGATAAATTGCATGGAGCTCAACTTGGAGGATATTAGTGGATCCTGAAAGAAACCCCGAGAAACCAAATACCTATGTCTCAGAAAAGTGACGAAACAGACCATCAAATCCAGGTCTTGTTGAGTTGCCAAGGCAACTACCATCAACATTAAGGATGATGCAAAAATGATTGGAGGAGTTCTATTGAACTCATCTATCTTATGTTTCGCAAGTAGAGAGCTAGAGAAACAAGAGATGAGTGTGGAAGTCATATTACGAGCTTCCATGATAAAGCGATAACGAGGAATAGCACCATTTGAGAAGAAAAAAGAATTTCGATTGCACCAAGACCACCAAACAACTACCGCAAAGAATTTGAGAAGCAAAAATTTTGAAGTTGTTTGAATACAAACCAAGTTTAAGCCAATTAATCATATCCACGTTCAAAGATAATCAACAATTTTTTTTAGGATAATAATTACCAATATTAATGGCTAATTTGGGTTATGTTATTAACTTATTATATACTTCAAACCTTTGCCTCATGAGAATTGAGAGTTGGTAAGAGGGGGTGAATGTGGTGCAGGTTGCTGGCCATATCAAAGACAAGTCAATCGTCAAATTCTCTCAGCTAACATTTCCTGGGCAGTGGACACCAACCAACCATGTCCCCAAAAGGACCAACGCCACCATACCCTAAACCGTTGGATTAGACCACACCACACCCACAACACAAGACTTGTACCATTTGACTCTGCCCTTACTTCTACACCACTTATTTCCTCTTTCAATCTCCACCACTTCCTTTTTTTTTTCTTCCTAACATTACAAGTACAATTTTTTGTTTCCATTGTAAGACTTTCATAATAGCCTTAATTGGAGTTCCTTATTTGAATTTCGTTTACAGTTTTTATCGAACCATCTCAAACTTGGATTACTATTATATTATTCCTAACAAAGAATACGGTTCACGTTGGAATCGAATATGAAGAATAGGTCAGTAATGCTCACGAAAGTATAAAAAAAACAAAAGAAAGGATAATTTTTAATTAATTATTGTCTTTTTATCAATGTTAATGTTTTTATTAGGTAGCGTTGGACTTGTCAAAATTGCAATTGATATTACCTCCTTCAATTTTGAGTCACATTAGATTCCGACTTGAAAATAACGTTGGTCTATTCACATCATATTCTCAATGTCAAATCTATACAGATCAACAATACGTCAAGAAAATAATTGTTGTCTCTTAGTTTATCATCATTATGGTATCTATCTTCCCACCGAGCACCCTGGAAGCTAGTGTTAATGTGTATTAAGTGTAAATTAAAAATTTCACGTTAGATGGAAGAGTATATGTTAGAACAATAATATATAAGTGAAAAGATTCATATATCTAATAATATTATGTAAAGATATGGTGTCCAAATTTGCCTAATAATAACTTCTAATATAATGAACAACGGTAGTATTACTCAGCCGTCACTTTTCTATCCAATGTGAGACTTTGACCTCACACTTGCTATGAGCTAAAGTGGATATTCATTTAAGTCTCACATTGGATAGTGAGAAGAAAAAAGAGTTAGAGAGGTATTATAAATATGAAGAGTTGGTTTGTGTTTTCTTCTCCAACACATCTCTAGTCTCTTGGGTATACTATGAGCTAGGGTTTTTGTGTGTCATGAGAGAGTTATAATTTTTTATTGTAAATAATTTTAGTTTTAGTACTAAAATATTTTGTTGAAATTGTGAATGTAGGTATGAAGTATTGAACCAAAATCGATATGTGAGTTATATTTTGTTTTGCTCATTTCATGGTTATGCTTCCACTTTTAAAAAAACTTTCTTGTCTGGAATTCTGAACAACTAGGATCGGAGTGAGGTTCCAATCAAGGGAGGAATGAAAATTATGTTACGTCGTTCCTTCAAGAGAAGTTAGTTGTCATCTTATTTTTGTTTTCTCTTAGGTGGTGTTATCGCTACCTTGAAGGGGGATATTTCTTTGTATGATTGAAGGATCAACTTTTACTTATGACAATGCATAAATCCAAAATTCATGGATTATCTACGAAGCATGAGAGAGAAGACATAAAAATTGAAGAATACTTCTTTTGCAAATGTGGTTAGTCAAAAGAATGTTTGTTCACTTAATGATTCACTTCTTGACCGTAAAAATCCTTTAAAAAATTAATCTTGCATTACAATTTTACATAATCTTTAAAAATGCATTTTTGAAATTGCAAATTAAAATAACCTATTATGATATTTTCTCAAACAATACATATATTCCCTCTAATTTCCCAAAGACACCCGCCTCCCTTCACTTTCACACTGTTACACATCATTTAAGAAGAAATTGAGAAAATTCCTAAAATTTTATTTTCTACATCTATTTCTAAATTGTTAATTGAGAAGCGTTCGTGATTTGAACGTCGATGATGAAGATGAAGTGATGACAGGTCATCTTACGTTATTCTTAACATGTTTTTCACTCAATTTTAGTAGGTTTTTCATCCAAAGTAGAGGATTATTAGAGCAATTGCTTATGATTTCGGAACATTTGTAATGTTTTCTATATTTGAGTATGTAATTATATTCTTCCCGAAACATAGCAATTTTAGGGTGTTTTGATGTAATTCACGAAGAAATCATCCAAACCGGCAATGCAGGACATCTGAAGATTTGTGAAGACCTTGGGAAGATGAAGAATGAAGATTCAAGAGGCCTGAGAAAATGTTACAGAGGGAGGAATTTTGTTCCCAAGTTCCAGGACATCTTATATGAAAGCAAACACTCAAAAAAACAAAGAAATAGGCGTTTTGGGGCCCAGACAGCAGTCACATGCGTCTGGTACACGTTTTTGTGCGCCTAGGCACATGTTGAGGGGCCTGGAGCATGAGTGTAGGCGCCTGGCGCCCAGAAACACACTCACATTCACCTGGAGCATGGTTCTAGGTGCATGTTTCTTGTGGGACAAGGTGCTATTTTGTGACTTTCTGGTGTGAAAAGCGCGGTATTTTAGCCCAAGTTCATGTGAAAACTCCCCCTATAAATACCGCATTCCTCATTAACAATTTCTCATTCAGAACGAATCGATTCAAGAGGATGGCAAGCACTGAGAGCTTCAAGGGACGAGTCTCTCTCCTCACTCAAGGTTTTTCTTGGGTATGTTTTATTTCTTTTGTAATTTGTCTTTGGTTACCATGAGTAACTAAATGTTTTTAGGCTAGGGTTCTAAAATGAACCTCTATTCTGGTTGGTAAATAATTTATTTAATTTAAAGTCTTTATTTAGTTATTTATCTTTATGCTAGTAGTTTTACTGTTGTTGCATAAGATTTATCTTCTCTGAAGCTTGACCCTGATTTAGACACTTATGGAGGTGACATTATCTAATATTGATCTAAATTTGTTTAATCAAAAAGTAATTAATCGATAACTAGGGAAACAAGTCGAAAGCGATCGAACCCTAAAAGTAAGTACTTAGGAAGGTGATATACCTAATATTGATCAATATCTGCTAAAATCAGGAAGTAACTAGTTAGTAATTAAGGAAACATGTGACTTCACGACTTAAATCAACCCAGTAACTCCGCTCTTCTTTCACCTCGGTAAGGTAGATGTTGATAGGGTTGCCTGTTTGCAGAACTATCGAGAGGGGGAGTGTGTTATGTGCTTCTAAGATTCATAGATTGGTAGACCTTTAGGAAGATCATGATTACACTGATGAGAATTTAGGGGAGAGAGAGAGAGAGAGAGAGACCTCACATGTAACGATCACCGTGTAATCACCAGGTGCAACTTGATAGCTGATAGGTGATAAAACCCCACGAACTCATCACTTAGATAGATAACGATAAATAACATAAATGAGACTTGACAGTTAAATAATTCGAATAACTAAATAATTCCTAACAGTCGTTAACATTCTGCAATCAAAATAGATAAACTTTACTCTGCTGCAAACATATTAACTTTGCAAAACTCTAAGCTCTTATCTCTTTTATTTTATTTTGTTCACAAATAAGTAACACAAATTGTTTAATAAACGATTTGGTACACTTGCCAAATCCGAAGTTAAGATGTTAGTTGTCAAATTAGCTCTATAAGCAGGACAACTATTTGCATAATCAGTGACGGAGCCATAAATTTTGAATAGTGGGAGGATTATATATATATATATATATATATATATATATATATATATATATATATATATATATATTTGTAGCAGGACCATCATAAATAATTTGGAAATCCTATTTTAATTTTGTAGCTGGGTCATCTTAAGCAATTTAGATGTGATGTACAATACTAATTTAGAGGTTAATACATATTTGAAGTAGTCATTTTGATCTCTAAATGTGTGATGTGTTTTCACTAAATTATTTGAATTTTATCAAAATTATGAACACATCTTCAAATGTTTCTTTTAAAATTCATTGTATAGACCAAATTGATTAGCTTTTTTCAGGATTAAATTAGTTAAATAAAGTCACATCTAAAAATTATAATAAGTAAAAAAACAAAATTTGATTCAAAACCTTTTGATTTCGATAGAAAGATTGATAACACCTTTTGATTCAAAACCTCCTAAGTTTTTCATAACATATAATTACATTATTATCATATATTAATTATTAAGGAAAATGAAACTGACATAAAAGAAGATGTTGAGAGATGCAGCGCTAGACGTTTTTGTTTAATAGGTTTCATAACATATGTATGGAAGGTTGATAAAACTTCTTTTGAGTAAATATAATAAATAAATAAATAATATATGTATTAGTGTATATATATGTAATATTGATGAATCCATGAACACACCTTCAAAACTTAGGGTCTTTTAGTTCAACGGATGGGAAAGAAGGGAAGAGGTTTTAATGGAGGGGAGACAAGATATTTTAATTAAATATATGTTTGGTTCAAAGGAGGGGAGGGGAAAGATTTTAATTAAAAATGTGTTTGATTCACAAGGGAAGGGGAGTGATTTTAAAATTAATTTACTTTTTATCCTTATACTTAATTAAATATAAGAAAATACTTTTTTTTTTTACAATTTCATATACCGACGAAAAAACAACGATGTAATCGATAACAACATGATACAGACGATAGGATAATAGATTACTCACAGTTCACGTTGGAGGAGGTCTAAAACATTGGTTGGCGACAACAAAGTAGTAGTAGGGTTGAAATAGTGGTTTTTACATGTTGATAAATAATTAGCAAGTGTACTAACTTATATCGAAGTAATAAAATTTGTAAGATTCGTATCCACATGGACTGTTTCAACTTCTACTCAGTAGTAACATTATTATTAAGGATGTTTGTAAAATGAGGGGTGCACTGAGGCAATTGGTTTGATTTGTAAAATAAAATAAAATGGTTACGGAAAAATTGGTTTAAGAAATAATATGGAGTGGTGACTAGGTCATTCGATTCATCTGCTCATCGCTCATTAGCAACCTGTTTCTTAAGTCTACGAATGCTATAAAGTTAACGA
>Ga0315913_1000465_pt1 | contig 36113 bp, 19 predicted proteins | sample MpolsnodulesMG_FD_207736 | JGI IMG/M metagenome (GOLD analysis project Ga0315913, IMG submission 207736) | Medicago polymorpha root nodule microbial communities from Los Angeles, California, United States - small nodules | ecosystem: Host-associated > Plants > Roots > Nodule | place: USA...
TAAAACTTTGAACATAATTTAATAGTGTTCTTAGGTTATAATCATTTGTTTTAAGGAAGGTTATAATGATTGTTAAAAAAAAACTATGTTTATCTTTTACCAATAATATAACATTCTTAAAAACAAATTTGTTCAAGGATATAACTGAATAATGAACAATCCAATCCAAAAATTGTTTTCACTTTATATATATAGTTTTTTTAACAAATTATTTGTATTTCTTTTGATTCTCATAAAACAATTATTTTAGATATTTACGGTATATATAACCTAATTCGCAGGTCACTGTACATATCTTTGAACTGATGAAGACTTGAGATTGTATATCTTCTTAAAATTTCGATTCTCGTCGTCAAGCTTGAAACTAAGGAAAAACTAATTAAATATCCTTGTCAAAAATAAATAATTACGAGTCAAATAAAATAGTTAAAACTTGTCCTTAAGTTCACTGTTCATATTATGTTTTAATTCCTGTGAAACATCCATTTTAGAGGTCAGTGTATATAACCTCATTCATACACCTTTTAGCGTAGAGGTGTTATTTGAACAATCATTTGCGTGACAACTTTTATAACAACCATAAATTTATAAAGAAAAGTAGATATTGACACGGAGTAATGTGAGTATGAAAGAGAAAATTATCATAAAAATTGTTATAAAATGGTTGTAAAAATATAATTTCTCTTTAGGATATCTTTGAATTCACAACGGAGTACAGACTTGAAATTGTACTTTTTTAAAAAAAAATCTTTTTAAAACTTTGATTCAATCACATTGTCAAACTTGCAATAAAATCTCCATTTTGTAATCTTAAAAATAGTAAATAAAATACTCGCTCCGGTCCTTGATATAAGAAAAAAAACGAAAAAACATTAAAATCAAGAAAACTATTAATTGTTGCAACTTTTTGAATGTTTTTACAAATATACTCCCATAGAAATTTGTGAAGTATTAAATATACTCATTAATATTAAAAATAAAAATATTAAATAAAGGTTAAAAAAGTCTTTTATGTAATAAATACACCTTAAAATTTTCTTATAAAGGACCAAAGGGAGTACAATATATGGTAATTGAAACATATAGTAGTAGTAATTATTATGTCATTTGAAAATATACGTATTAAATTCACGAGTTAAATGAAATATTTGAAGCTGACTCTTAGTTTTCTATATTTACAGAGTTTTCTTAATTTTTAAGAAAATATTTTAATCGTCAATAATATAGAAATTATCTTCAAACAGACTGTTTGTTTTATAAGAGTGTAAATAATTTTTTTGTTTATTATCCTTTCATAAATTAATTATATTTGAGGAGTATTAGACATTAAATATGAACATTTTTTTGCACTTGCGATTCAAATATTAGTTTGTTTGTGAGAGTTTAATATCTTCTATACTCAATTTTTTTTTTCTTTTCGAAGGGGTCCTATACTCAATCTTGTTTTTTTTTTTGGGTCAGGTAGCCTCGTGGCTAGAATTCACCTTATAAGGTGAATAAGTGGGGTGTCCGGGGTTCGAACCCTAACCCCTGCATATAATAATGCATTGTCCTACCAACTGAGTTATGCTCACGAAACTACTCAATCTTGTTTTATTAACAATTTTCATGAAATCTAGGTAGAATAAAATACATTGAACAAACTCAATTGCACATCCACACATTAACCTCTTCTCCTAAATTAAACTAGACAAAATTATACTCCTTCCGTCCCATAATACATGACACAGTTGACTCTGTAACGTATGTAAATGCATAATTTTGAGCTTAAATATCTTGAATAATATGTTAGAAAAAATTATAAAAAATTGATATTTTGAAAATACTCATCGAGACGAATCTAACGACACCTTAGATGATATTATTTATCTTTGTATATTAGGAGAAAAATATAGTCAAATTAAGTTAGGTCAAAATTACAAATTTTCAAATGGATCATCTATTACGGGAGGGAAGAAATAGTTATTTTCCTTTTATGTTTCACGAAAGATTGGTAACACAAAAGTTATGGTTAAAGAAGTTAAGTTGAGGTAGAAAAGAGATTGAAAATAAAAGGAAAACAAAAAGGGGATAAGACTGTACTAGTAATAAGCTAATTTGGGATATCATTATTATTACTGCAATCAGGAGCTGAGTAGATTGGTGTGTAGGGTCCCCTTCCAAGTCGAAAAAAAGTAAATAGTGTCATGTAAGAATTAATTACAACTTTACATAGTAGGTTTGGGTAAAGTTAACTGAAAAATTGCAAAAAAAAAGGATAAACAAACCCAAGAAATTACACTTTATGAGGTGAGAATCTCGAAATTTAATTTTTGGATGAAACAATTTTTAATCGATTAAAGTTGGAAATATTTTCCTTAAAAATTAGACAACACATAATGATTAAGCAAAGTGAAACAAAGCAATCAACAAGGTTGTCATGTATGGTGTGTTATGATCTGTAAGTGATAACAAAACAAAACAAAACATCATTTGGAAATTACTATAGCTATAGCTAGTTGCTCAAATTGAGAAAGAGTTAGAGTTAGAGTTAGAGAGAGAAAGAGGGGAAATAATGGGTTGTTGTCAATCCTCTTTGTTGAGAAGAGGAAGAAGTGAGAATAATCAAAATCACAAGAAGAAGGATAAAGAACAACAACAACAACCCTATCAACTTCAACACCTCCGGAGCAGCAACAATCAAACACAAACTACTGAAACCGACAAAGACAAAGAATCATCATCACCAGATCCTTCAACTTTCACTTTTTCAGAGTTTTCACTTTCAGACCTCAAAGCAGCTACCAATAATTTCAGCTCTGAATATATCGTTTCTGAGAGCGGTGAAAAGGCACAGAATTTGGTTTACAAAGGAAGGTTACAGAATCAGAAGCGTTGGATTGCTGTTAAGAAGTTCGGTAAAGCTGCTTGGCCGGATCCAAAACAGTTTGTTGAAGAAGCTTCTGGTGTTGGCAAATTGCGTCATCCTCGACTTGCTAATTTGATTGGTTATTGTTGTGATGGTGATGAGAGATTACTTGTTGCTGAGTTTATGCCTAATGATACCCTTGCTAAACACCTCTTTCACTGTATGTTATCTTCTTTATCTATTTTCTATTCATTCATTTCATTTCTTCTTTTTGATGATGCTCAATCAATCAATGATTTAATTTCAGGGGAAAATCAAACTATTGAGTGGGCCATGCGTTTAAGAGTTGCTCTTTATATTGCACAAGCTTTGCATTATTGTACTTCTGAGGGTCGTCCACTATACCATGATTTGAATGCTTATCGCGTTCTTTTCGATGAGGTTTTTTTACTTTTCTTTCTATTCTTCTTGCTGATTCTTATGACTGATTATGGAATTAATGAATTACAACTTTGAATTCTGGTCAGGAGATGTGCCCACATTTAGTGCAGCTAGACAATGTCTCTAATAATTAATTACTTGACTGATTAAGGTATTGATGAATCATGTGTATTTTTTACAGGAAGGTGATCCGCGTCTCTCTTGTTTTGGTTTAATGAAGAACAGTAGGGATGGGAAAAGTTATAGCACAAACCTTGCTTACACACCTCCTGAGTATTTAAGAAATGGTTCTTTACTAATTCTCTCTTTCATTCTTTGTTTTATCACACACTAATAAATTGCATTGTCTCTTATGAATATCTTCCTTTATTGTTGCAGGAAGGGTTACCCCTGAAAGTGTCATTTACAGCTTTGGAACTGTTCTTCTTGACCTACTCAGTGGCAAGCACATCCCTCCCAGTCATGTAAGTTTCTTTAACTCCTCCTTTGCAAACTAGTTGCTACTTTTCTCTCAGGGAAAAGTAATACTTTCCCTCGCAAAATTGATTCACGGGGTTAACATATGTAGAATGAAATTTCTAGCTATGCATTTTTTCAACAATGAATTTGCATTTGAGCCCCACATTGGCAAAGTTCCCGGGCTGTGCAATGTATATATCTGTTTGGGCATCCTCATCCTCTGAGCTAGATTTTGAGAAACCCAATCAACATTCAGTACCAAATTATTTCACTAAGCCTCCTTATTAACTACATAACATAGATAAAGGAACTGATTAAAAATTACGACTGAAAGCTACTTGCTGTTTGAGATTTTTATCATCTGAATCCCATATGTCATCAGAAACAGTAAAAGATCTTACTTTTTACCTGATTTTTTTTGTCTCAAATATGTAATTCTTACTTCCAGTACATTGCCTATAAATGTTATTGCTATGACTTATTTACTTTGTGGCGTTGAAGTTAAGAATGCATCATAAATGATATTACACTGTTGTTCAATACATGTAACATGATTTTCTATGAACTACAATTTGAGGTATGGAATTCTCAGTTAGATTCATACTTAGTAATATAGAGAAATTGCACTCACCCTTGATATATGTCTAAATAACACATACGCCCTCTCTATTTTGCATAAGACACTGACCTTCCTTTGACTACACCAGTTTCCCTCAATTTTGTAAAAATAGAGTCGGTAGTGATTTAAACATACTTGAGGGAAGTTCAGTGCAATTTCTACAACAAATAAGGGTCGTGTAGTTAGTGTTTTTTTTAAAAAGGAAATAGAAAGTGTGTGTGTGTGTGTTTTAAGCATACTTCAAGAAGACGAGTACAATTTACCCTAATAATATTTGAAGTTGCAATTACTATGATATGTATCTAAGCTTAACATAAAGGACACAATTTACATCCAGTATCTTATATCATTACCATCAAGTTCTCAACTCAAAATAATACGTGGGATAGTTCTTTGATATTCAACAACATATTCTAAAAGAAGGTTATTTAATGTTAAAATAATGTCCACATGTCATTATTTGATGTTATAGTTTGATGATAATGATATAAGGAACTTTATCGAAATTTTATCCTAACATTGGTGTCCTTTTTCTTACTCAGATTTGTTCATTAGTTTTTATTGGTGCCATATCGAATTATCTGATTCTGTTTGCAGGCACTTGATATGATACAGGGAAAAAACAACATGCTCTTGATGGATTCTCATTTGGAGGGGAAGTTTTCTACAGAGGAGGCAACGGTAGTTGTCAATCTTGCCTCTAAATGTTTGCAATATGAACCGCGAGAGCGGCCTAATACAAAGGATCTGGTCACAACACTTGCTCCATTGCATACAAAACCTGATGTATGTGTCCTTTATCTTATAAAAGAATGCAACAAATTATTTACTCAATCCAGAGATCAAACCTTTGTTGCCTGCATAATATTCCACCATCACTTAATTAAACCATTATGTTGGATGCTTAAGTTCTTCAGTGTCTAATATTCAAATGACTTCGAATGCTAAATATCGTTATTTTTATTGCTGATTGCAAAACTGAATCTAGCTCAATATCCAGAAGTTAAATAAAGCTTGGTAACCTAAATATTTGGGGCATTTTTGCGAGTGTAATGAATATAACTAACTGTTTACTACAGATTTTAGATTCAGTATTACTTGTGAATGTAATGAATATACCTAACTGTTCACAACAGATTTTAGATTCAGTATTACTGTTCCAGTTCCAGCATGTCTTTCTACAGATTGGGTACGCAAATTATGTGGCCTAACTCATCCTTATAAAACCGGCTTGTAGGGTGAGGAGTGCCTCCTCCTCATAAACTCTTCTCAAGAATCCTATCTATCCGATGTGGGACTAAATCCACTGGGTGTTGCCTGCTAATATATATAGATTTGTTTCCTCCCGTCCTTTTGTATATTTACTCCCATCAACAGTTCTATATGCATGCTGGCCCCATGCAATTTGGCTTATCTTTGATCTCTCTTCTCCCAAATGCAGCCTAGACCTTGTATTTGATGTATTTGTCATGTTCTATCTCTGGTCCCAGTGTCATTATTCTTTGTCACCACAAGCTAAGTTTGACTTTGTATGCTTTGATACCATTGAGATTCCCACATTGGATAAGATATGGTCTGAAAAAGTGTTTATTAGTGGTGGAATTGCCTCTCACCTTACAAGTTTGTCTTATAAGGTTGAGTTAGGCTCAATTCAAGTTCTAAGATGCTATGAGCTTATCTTAGATTTGTAGGTTCACCCTACATGGATTCGTTCCCTAGCCACGTAGACACCCTTCGGGCCAAAATTGATTATTGTTGGGCCAAAATAGCTTGTAAGTAGATATACTTGTTTTTTCAAAATTAGCCGATTTGAGGAATTTATTGGAATAAGCTCTTAATTTATGAACTATTTTAATAAGTTTAAACAAACATCTATGTCAGTGTTTATAGTATAAGATAAATCCATACAAGCTCTTTCAGACGCCTAGTTGGAGAGTTTTGAGGAGAAATAAGTAATGTTTGACATTGAGACAAGCCTTGGAGACATGAATAATTACGAATAAGTAGGATCGACCAAATGGAGGACAGTTCAATAATTAGAGTTATAGGAAGATTACGGAAAACCACAGGTCAAACCGTTTGGGAGATTCATATTTAAATGGTCTTCCGTTGGACTAGAACATTACAGTGTTGTTTGATCCATCCGCCAATTTCACCTAGTGAACCAAGTGGGATAAGGCTTTGGTGGTGGCTGCTTTATTCCTTCCATATAGTTATAACAATTCTTACACGGTAAAAATGTAGCTGAACTTGGGAAGTCTGCATAATTTCATTTTGACTCCGATTAGGATATTTTTATGGCCAACATTTCTACTCACTTGAAACTATATAACATATGATAAGGGTTTTTGTGAAGTAGAATAAGATGTGCTGGACATGTTTATTATGTTGGTCTAAGTTCTCAAATAGCGCAAATAATTTGTGTATGATTCTAGCCGACTTCTTCTGTAGTCTACTTAGCAAAGGATTGGTCACTGTTTGTTGGCTTGTAACTGTTTAAGAATTATATGAATAAAGTTCAATCAGAAAAATGTAAATTGTATGCGCTATTAGCTTTATATATTGTATAAAGACATTTTCGTTTGGATAAGTATGACCCACTTGTTAGACTTGATGATTCCAAGCTTTTAGCTTATGTCTTGCGCCTGGTTGAATGACTGATTGCTGCCAGTTCTACATGTTTACTGCCTTCTGACTTTGATGAGTCCAGTGTTACTTTGAGTTTACTTCTATTAGCAACTTGGAAAATCTCAGGCCAGTGTTTATAAGATATGCCATTTCATTACATTGAAGGCTTTGATCTTCGTATTGCCATTGGTTAAAACATTGTTGTCTATCATAAATTTTAAATTTGGATTCATGCTTATCTTACAAGAATATATTCATTTGATTTAATGCAAATGCCAAGCTAATTCTATGCAGTATTGGATGTGGCTAAACAATGCTCTTCAATGCTTTTTGACTATTATCAATTTGGCATGTATGAAACTATATTTATGTTATGTCTTCCCATAGCATATATTTTGGGTTCTCTACTTCATGGATACATATCCGTGTTAAATGGCAATTTAGGTGTTTAAAAGAAATCAAAAGCAACAATACTTCTAGTTGATTATTATTGTTATGCATGCTATAGGTTCGTTCTCACATCATGCTTGGAATTCCAAAGCAAGAGGAAGCTCCATCAACCCCACAACGTCCTCTTTCAGCAATGGGTGAGGCCTGCTCAAGAATGGACCTCACTGCAATACATCAGATCTTGGTTGCAACCCACTACAGAGACGATGAAGGGACTAATGAGGTAACTGATGGTGCAGTTGTTTTAAATTTACTACTTTTGGTTGGATAACATGCTATAAGGTTTGAATTTGGATTGGTTCAGTTGTCGTTCCAAGAGTGGACTCAACAGATGAGAGATATGCTGGAGGCAAGGAAGCGTGGAGACTATGCATTCCGTGACAAGGATTTTAAGACGGCCATTGATAACTATTCCCAGGTTCAATTCAGCAGTAGTTTGACTTGTTCAATGATTGTAGCTTAGCTGTGTAGGTGTTGGTTATTCTGAGATTCTGTTGCTTCTGTGCAGTTCATTGATGTGGGGACGATGGTCTCACCTACAGTTTTTGCAAGGCGTAGTCTATGCTATCTGTTATGTGATCAACCAGATCCTGCTCTACGAGATGCAATGCAAGCACAATGTGTTTATCCAGACTGGCCCACATCTTTCTACATGCAGTCAGTTGCTCTTGCAAAGCTGAACATGCACAAGGATGCAGCTGACATGTTAAATGAGGCAGCTGCATTGGAAGAGAAGAGGCAAAGAGGAGCGAGAGGATCATAGTTTGTATACAGTATGGGGCTAATTTGAGGGTGCCAAGTTCTGTATAAAGGTTGAGCTGGGAAGCAAAAACTAACGTTTGAATCCTGAATTAAAAAATGTGTCAGAGAAATACAACACCGGTGGAGTGGAGTAGATAGCACTTGCACTTTGTTTCACCAACTTATAGGAATCAGTCATAACCTGAAAACTGTGCTTAATGCACTTCAATTGTGAAGGTGATTTTTCCATTGTTGATGAAATTTATTGTTTGATGCGTACAGGGTTACTGTCAACCTGGTGTCAGATTGAGGTTATTCTAACTCTAAACTAGTCGAGGCGATTGTGTTCATAATATTTATATTTTGTAACTTGTTATACCTGCATCATCTACATGAAGCAATGCATATGCAATCTCTCTAAGTCTTTCATTATTAATATTTTGGAGATATACATTTCTTCTATATAGCACTGGCCTCTATTGCTGTTGGCAGCATACACAAATTTTTCAAATTGAGGGCTGTTCTGTATATTAGTTGATAAAACAGGTATTTTCTCGGTATTTCTCTGTTTAATCTTTCTAAGAGGGGAAGTTTGGTTTTACCAGATTTTTGTGCACGAATCTATCCAGAAACTTTTGAACACTTGCTCATGAATGACTTGGCATTTCATGTATTTGTTTGTATGAAGTGTTTTGTGGGGACCCTTGACATGGACATGCATGTAGGATTGTCATTTCTTTGTATTTTTGGTGCCAAATGTTTGGGGGGACCCTTAATAAAAAACTTATCCAAAGGTACACCTCATGAAATGGCCACAAATACATGTTGCAAATGTTAGGCTTCCATTTTGTTGCCGTGTTTTTTTATGTTAGTACCTTCTCCTTTTCCCACTTCTAAGGGTGCGTGCTAATATTTGTTGGTACATTCACTTTTTCCTAATTATTGATTGTGGAGTGCTAGGTAGAAACACTATTTCCAAAACTCTCTCTAACACTTTAGTTTAAAACTTTACTTTTGAACAAAATTCATGCCATTCCAGTGCGAACATCTAGTCATTTTTTTTACCATTCGTTAATTGAAAACCAGATTATTCAAATTCTGCACTTACAAAATCGAATATAAATAAGCGAAATGCTAAGGACACTAGATAAGAAAGTAAAAATAGAAATATCAGCCGTTGATTTTTTATTGGAAGGCCGAGACATGATCAACATCAAAAAATGTTTTTTTCTTTTCCCTGCTTGACACAACTTACAGACGTTGATTCACATGAAGCTTTGGTAATATGTGTATTATTTTTTTTTTGTTGTGTGAATTGGCTATTAAAGAAAAAGAAATAAAATAGAATCTTGGGAAACAACGAAAAAAAGGCAACTCATTATTGTGTGGATACAAAAAAAATTGGTCACACAAAGAAAAAGAAATAGAAAAAAAATTAAGGAATGTATATTTTTTAAATAATTATATGTATTAAAAAAAAAAATTAAGAATCAAAGTTTGATTCTACAATAGAACAATTCTTTAACCAAATTTTATTTTTTAGTCGAACACCTAATTACTAGTATACTGTCCCTAGTAACCAGAGTGTAACACACGAAAAAAATGAAGTATTCAAAGCCTTCTAGCTACCAACAATTATTGGTACTAATATACCAATTCCCATTTTCTTTCACTAATTAATTGATGTCCTACTTCCTTCCCTTCCAGGACCACTCTCGCTCGTCTTTATTCCTTTCTGCCTAAAAGAAGACGCACGAGTTTAATATGATGTAATGTAACTATCTCACCCTAGTTAGTTGCATTGCAATATTGCATGGTAAACACGTGCATTTGTCATGTATAATTTCTGGCAAATTCCCACTAAGAAAGGACATATATCACTTGCCTTTTTTAATCACCTTAGCTCATCATGGGTTGGCCACCCTTTCTCTTACTTGACAAAAGATAATGCCATAAACGCTCCTATTACTTGATATCTACCAAACATATAAAAAGTAATTACTTTTTTATTCAACAATATACTATTTTTTTTTATATGAAATAATGATGAAATGAATATTAGAGACTAAAAAACTAAAATTAATCATCAATTCCTATATCTCTTAACACTTAACACTTATCGACTCTAAATTTTTGTTGCTATTTTAACTTTTTCTAGAAGTTATTTCTATCATTTTCAATATTTCATCCAAAAAAGAAAAAGAAATAGAAGGTCTATTGTGAAAAATTATTTCAAATGAAAACCGGTTTCTTCCTAATAATTCGTCTCAGGGTTGCTAATTATCCACTCGAATATACTATACATTTTGAGGCACATGTGATATATACTTGCTGCCCCAGTCGACATAAACATGTTATGTATATATATTTAGTGTTGCTTAGAAGAATTGAAAAGTACCGAAGTAATTAATTATGAATATGAAGAAGCCAATAATCGTTTTTGTTCCCTATCCCGCACAAGGACATGTTAGTCCCATGCAAAATCTAGCCTCTGTCTTTGTAAGCCAAGGATTTGAAGTTGTGATAGTCCTTCCCCAACATGTTCATAAAAAGATTAATAATAACGATAAGATGATCAAGTGGGTTGGTTTGGCAGATGGGATGGAAGAGGACAGTACAACACCAGATTTCTTTGCCATTGAATCATCCATGGAGAGTATAATGCCAAACCATTTTGAAGAGTTTCTTCAAAATCAAAATATTCTTGGTGATGTATGTTTGGTGGTGGTTGACTTGTTGGCATCTTGGGCCATACAAGTGGCAACCAAGTTTGGTATCCCTACTGCTGGGTTTTGGCCAGCCATGCTTGCATCATATCTTTTGATTGCATCCATACCTCAGATGCTTCGGACTGGACTCATCTCTGATACAGGTTTGTTGCTTCTCTAACATCAAAACCTCAATTTCCATATCTTTTATGCATTTTATGTCATACCTTTTATGCATTTTAACTTCAAAACTCTCAAAACAAACCAACATCAGTTTTTTCATGCTTAAAAAGTTTTCATTCCTAGTGCATAACCCTTGTCATATGCACTTTATAACGTGATTAATATTTTCTTTAATAAGAAACGTGATTAATATAGTTTTGTTAGCATATTGACCTTTAAAATTTTATTTGTTATATTATCGATAGGGATATACCACAGAAAGTCAAAGATGCATGTGTGATCGATATTATCTCTGTTGCCAATTATTAATGTTCAAGAATTAGTATGTCTTTTGATTAATTTTAAAAAGATTAACAGAACATATATTGCTAGCTAGTATAAGTTTTCACAATTGTCTATCAAGAAATAAAATGGAAGTATTTGAAGGAGTACATTATCTGTATTTAAAAGAATTTAAAATTTTACATCCTTTTTAAATTATCGATATATATTTATGATGTTATATGTATGTATTGGTATTGATAGGGCTTCCACAACATGAAGGGAAAATTACCTTGGTACCAGCATTGGCTGTAGTTTCAACAGAAGATTTACCATGGCTTATTGGAACAATTGGTGCAAGGAAAGCAAGATTTAAGTTTTGGATGAGAACATTGGAAAGATCAAGAAACCTTAAATGGCTTTTGGTGAATTCCTTTCCAAATGAAACCAAAGTTAGTAATTCACATTCACAAAGTGTGTTGCCTATAGGACCTATTTGTAGTGGGCCTAATGATTTCACAAAAACACTGAGCTTTTGGGAACAAGATTTGAGCTGCTTGAAATGGCTATCAAACCAAAAGACTAACTCAGTTGTTTATGTCTCATTTGGAAGTTGGGTCAATCCAATTGGTGAATCAAATTTGAAGAATCTAGCATTGGCTCTTGAGGCTACAATGAGGCCTTTCATTTGGGTTTTGAGGTCTTCTTGGCGTCAAGGGTTACCAATTGGGTTTTTGGAGAGGATTTTCAAGCAAGGGAAAGGCTTGGTTGTTTCTTGGGCCCCACAAATAGAGATTTTGCAACACAATTCTGTAGGTTGTTTTATCACTCATTGTGGTTGGAATTCTACATTGGAAGCTTTACAATTCCAAAAGAAACTGTTGTGTTACCCTGTGGCTGGAGATCAGTTTGTGAATTGTGCCTATATTGTTGAGGTATGGAGAGTTGGTTTGAGACTTAATGGGTTTGGTGAAAAGGATGTTGAAGAAGGAATATCAAAGGTGATGGAAAATAAGGAAATAGGTACCAGGTTAATGACATTATATGAAAGAATCATGGGAATAAATGGTGATAATATGAGTGGTCCTTTCCTTTTGAAATCCTTTGTGGAACAGCTAGCTCAAGAAAACATCTACCATTCATCAAAATTTTAGTTAAATCTTCATTAGTGATATTGTTCCACCATCAATAATAACATGGCTCTATGTATAAAAAGGAAAAACCTAGTAAGCAGATGATTCAAACAAATGTGTAATTATCAATATTCATACACAAAATCATCTTGTTTACGAAGTAGAAATCCCATTGTCATATATCACCTGGGTTTAAACAAAGAATAACAACTAATTTATTCCTCCAATCGGAAGAAGGGTTTCCTTGTAAATTCCTATCTGACAATACTTTCCTTTAACACCAATCTCATCAATTATTTGAGTGATTAAATCAACCCAGACCAGATCATCATCTTTATTTTTGAAGCAAATTTTGCCCTTCTTCCCAACTCCAATGGGACGTTCAATCCAACAATAAAGAGTTTAATCCATGATTTCTTTACATTGAGTTCACCCAAAATCGAAATATAAAAAGTAGTAGCCTCTCGACGATTTGAGATTAAAGCAATTGACACATATATTCAACAAAATCATGTCATGATGTACATTTTTAAATTAATTCCTTTCTTAAAAAAAATAGTACCTAAAATATCTTTTGATTCCTTAAAAATTAACATTTACAAAGTATGTTTCCTTAGCTTAATAGATAAGTAATTTCCTTCTAAATATTCTAATAAAATCGTTTTACTACAAAGTGTCTTTTACGGAATTATCTAAAATTTAAGATCATAGAATACCTCTCAAAAAAATAAATAAACATAGAATAAAATAATATTATCTTTTATACTATTTAAAGTTATTTCTTTTTTTGGTTTGAACATTTAAGGGATTTTTAAAGGTGTGTGAGATAACTTAATTAAGAAGAGATTCTTTTAAAAAAAAACATAATTAATAAGAGATGTACTATAAAAACTTAACGTAAATATTTCGATTCTCTATATCTTTATTGGTCTTGGGTGAACTATATCCTTTTTGGTCTTTTTCTTTTTTGAGGAGATATATCCTTTTTGGTCTTATTATATTCTATTTTTTTTAGTAAATATATCCTTTTTGGTCTTATTATATTCGTTAATACTTTTCATTTTTCTTTTCTTTTGATTGGTATGAACATTTAAAGGATTTTTAAATGTGTGTGAGATAACTTAACTAATTAACAATAGTAATTAACAATCTCTATTTATTTAGAAAATGGAGAGGATCTTCACCCGAATAGGTGACACATGTACTTTTGAATAGAAAGGGATTCAATTGTTTATATTGTAGATTAAAAAAATAAAATTATACAGTTAATTAATTATTTTATGAGAAATGTTAACGAGTAGCCTGATGATATTGTTTTTTTAAAAGAGTAGTTTTTAATTTTGGGGTGCTTAAAAGAGTGTCAAGTAGTGCTCGTCAACCAATAGTGTACTTTTACTATAAGTACATGTATAATCAATTGAGAAGTAAACTAAAATCAGAAAACCCTCCTCACTCTCTAATCTGTCATTCCAATTCCAATTGCAGTCGAAGATGGCTGAAACGAATGGAAAGAAGTTAAAGGTAAGAAACAATGTTCATGTTCATGACGATCTTGCCCTTTTTATTTTATCAAAATTACCTCTGAAATCTTTAAAGCGTTTTGGATGCGTAAGTAAGTCATGGTCTCTATTATTTCAAAACCCTCATTTCATGAATATGTTCCGCACTCATTTCTCATCTATGAGCAGTTCCGATCACGACGGTGGTGATACGTTTCTTTTCCTACAGGAGCCTGAACTGCCTGTGACACATGAATACCGTTACCACGGTGCGTTCTATTTGCTTCCCAATGAGAGGTTTGAAGATAGGATCAGATTAGATTTGCCACCACCTTTTCAAGTGGATGACAGTAATATTTATGTATTAAGTTCCGTTAGTGTCAATGGTATTCTCTGTCTCGGTCAAGATAGGAAGAGAGGGAGAGTATATAGCTTCCGAGCTGTATTATGGAACCCGGCTACAGCTGAATTTAGAGTCATTCCTCCCAGCCCTGATGAGTTTGCACCGCCTTATCGGAACCCTGTTTTTTATTTTCATGGATTTGGTTATGATCGTGTTAGAGAAGACTACAAGGTGATCCGATATATATCATTTTTTCATCTTTCTGATGAAGAAGAAGATGTACCATTCGAAGATAGATCATATGACCCCTTGCTGGAGATATATAGTCTTAGAAGTAACTCTTGGAGGATACTCCATGTCAATATGCCTGATTGTTATTTTGAGAAACCTCTTGGAGTTTACATGGATGGTGTGTGTCATTGGTGGGGTAAAACTGATTCACTTAATGTTGAAGGCTGTTTGGTGTCATTTGACTTGAGTAATGAGTTGTTGTTTACAACACCTATGCCGTTACACATGGTGGTAAGTTGTGATGTATATGTAGAGAGACAATTGGTGTTGTTGAATGACTCAATTGCTTTGATCTCAAATTATTTCAATGCTACTACTTTTCACATTTCAATTTTGGGTGAACTCGGTGTGAGGGAATCATGGATCAATCTCTTTAATGTTGAGCTCATACCTTCCATTGAGTGTCCCATTGGAGTTGGTAAGAAGGGTGACATTTGCTTCCGAAAAAGAGATGATGAACTTGTCTGGATTGATTTAAGCACCCAAATAATTAATGAGATTGGTGCTAAAGGAGAGATATATAGTTGTCAGATGGGAATTTACAAAGAAAGCGTTCTTCCAATTGGAGGAATTAATAGTTAGTTGGTTGTTAGGATTTCTACCTGTATTCAAACTGGCTTGTCAGCTGCTCATATCATAATTATAATCAAGAAGCCATTTTGTGATTTGAATCTGCTTTATCAATTTCATTTTAAAGGTTTCTTCTCTTTCTATGATGCTTTTCCTTTTCTGAGTGTCCTCCAATTTTATGTAGAAATTGCTTATTCGAGCAACATATCTCTTTTCGATCTTCATTACACTCAGCTTCAGATATCTAAACTACTGTATAATATTGCGCTTTAGCTTTTCTTAAACGATCCAATTCATATAGCCAAAATTAAAGAAATGTTTTGAGTAGCTAGGAACAAAACTCAAAACGTAGATAAGTATATTTAACAACAAAAAATAATTAAAATAAAATTTTATTTATTATTAGTCATACTTTTATACAATGCATCGTATTCAATTATTAGTTATATTTTTTATTCGATGCATCCATTCATATAGTAGAAGATTGTTAAGGCTTCCGTAATATAAGACTTTTACAATTCCCAACTGAAGGGCAAGACATGTAGTTGTTGCCCAATTCATCCAAACATAACCTTATTTCAAGTAACTCGTTTGTACAAAAAAGTTCAGGGGTGAAATCAGATCAGTTGTGGTTTTGTATGGCGGCAATAATGTCTTGTTGAGCATGAGAGACATTGATGCTTGGAGAAATCCCCTCTTCTCTGAGAATGTCAAAAAGATCTTTTCTGCTCCAAATGTTTTCAGGGGTTAAAGTTGTTGTATGAGCACCTCCCGTGCCTTCTCCACTCGTACTTCCAAAAATCTTCATTTGGTGGTCCCTTTAAATTCGGCCATGACTGATCAAGCTTGTTCTCCAATCTACTACTGATCTGCTGAGATGAAATAAAATAACAACATGCAACAATGTTATATATAATCAAGTGTATAATCGATCCTAGATCGAGTACTAGCTAGCTAACTTACCATGTGATGGTTGAAATTTGCACCTTGAGAAGTGGTAAGGCAATCTTCAGGCTGAGGCAAACTTTTGTTGGAAGGCCACAATCCGTGGATTGTGAACCTCGTCGTTGGAATAACGACACCACAAGCGTTCGCTCTACAATACGCCGGTGGCCACTCTGCCACCATTTTCAAATATTCATATTGGGCAAAGCATGGTGAAATGGTAAAATATAAGAAGAGCATTATGATAATCTTCATGGTGACGTAGGGAGTGATTATTGAGTGTCAATTGGTTAGTTGTGTATGTAATGTATGTTTGAGCTCAACAGCATATGTGTATGGGTATATATACATGAAATTCGTGCATGCAAATTGCAAATAGGGAGTGTTTCTTGTTTATAAGTAATTTAAAATATGACATATTTTTAATTGATCTTTGACAAAAAAATTCACATAAGTACGAGTGCAACAACGACTACCGGTCGAATTAGGGCTGTTCAAAACCGAACCAACCCAATAGAAAAATCACAAATCAAACCAATCCAAACCGAAACCGCAAAAAACCGCACTTGGTTCAGATGACTTTTGCACTAAACCGTATGATTCGGTTTAGTTTGCGGTTTGCATCTCATCAACCGAACCAAACCAAACCAAACCGCAAGAATAATGAATATTACTTTAAACATGTACTAACCCAATTACATAGCCCAAGAATAATCTCTTTTGATTCAATTTTTTCATTGTTGCACATTCTAATTCCTTTCCATCTCTTTCAATTCATTTCTAGTGATGAATATATTTCCTTGAGCAATGCTAGCAACACTCTCTTTTGAGCACTCTCTCTAGCACTCACTCTAGAGAAATATTTCATAATTTATAATAACTAATGTTGTATGCACCTCATTTAAAATATAATTTATTGGTCTCTATTATAGTTGATGAGACCTGTGCGACGCACAGGTCGAAACTTTTTCGTAACGTTTACATCTAACGTTGTTTGTGAGGAAGTGTTTTGTAATGTTTGATATAAACGATATCATATAGGTGATGATCAAACTACATCGGTTGTTTGTTGCATTTTAGTATTTCATACATTATTATATAATGTAATTTTTTTTTTTATAGTTTAAATTATTACATTTTAAATGTTAGCAAATGTTTACCAGCTCATAAAACCCGTGCGGCGCACGGGTCGGCAATCTAGTTGGAGAATAAAGGATAAAGCGGAATGAATGAAAAACTAAATCAAATTTGGGGTGGAGAGAGTTCTTTTTTAAGGAAGGGAGGAGAGAGTTTTGACGGGTTACTTTTCTATATGAAACAAAATCCCAAGATTTATGAGCATTTTAAGGAGTTTGGAGAAATTTTTGAAATCAAATTTATGTTGATATAATATTTTCAACATTTAAAATATATTAATCAAAATCATTCATTTAGCATTCTCTAAATAATATACGAAACATTTCACTATTTTTCCTCTACTCTTCCTTCTTCAAAGTCATTGTCTTCCCTCCAAATTCTCAAACTGATGAAATATATAAATAAAATTTATTTTTTTGAGAGATATAAATAAACTTTTGTTGAAATGGAAAAAGAGTAAGATGAATATAGTTTGGAGGGGGGTGTTAAAATGAAATAGGGAGGGTGCACTTTACATTTCCGGAAAAAAGAGATAGTCGACAACACTGAGTCCAGAGAGAAACTGACTGACCCAGATCTTCATCTTCTCATTCTAATTCTCATTCCATTCGTAAATCGTAACAATTCATTCATTCGTTTCCATTTCAATTTCAATTCAACAAAAAACATTCAGAATCGAATCGAGTGAATTTGGATCTCTTTCGCCAAAATCAAAATCAATGGTCAGTTACTCAACCTTTCTTCTTCTTCTTCTTCTTCTACTTTCGTAAACTCGATCTGAATTTGTTACGAATATGCATGCTTGTTGTTAATTTCTAGATCTATTATAGTTAGTTACTTGTTCAATGCGATCAAACCTTAGCTAGTTCATTGGATTGTAAATCTGGTTAGTTTTGCTGATGCGATCAAGTCTTAGGTTCTGCTTAGCAATGACGGATTTTCAACTTATAGCTTATAAGCTCTTATCGTAAAAAAAGACTCATTCCGTAACAATTTTTTACTCACAAGCTTATAACTTATTTAAAGTGGTTTAAAAATTATTTTGATAATCTAGTTCAATTAGCTCATAACTTGAAATTTATAACTTTTCATTTTTCCTCTTGATTTAATCCTCTCATCTTAGTTGAAAAAAAATTAAATATAACTTTTTTATGACATTTCGTATTTATAAGCTAGTTCAACTGCTAATTTCAATCAACACTACAAATTCAATAAACTAGCCTATCCGCCATAAGCTAGCTTATAAGCTATTCCCTATAAGCTCATCAATTTTCGTCTATTTTTTGCCAAACAGAGCCTTAGTTAGTTATGATTCATAGCTTCCTTGTATTTAAATTTTTGAAAAATATTATTTTGACACTAAGTTTGACATGGACACTGGATACTATAAGATTTTCATTCTTTTATTAATTTCTTCTCTCATTTTCAATCACTTGAACACTTAAATTGAATGTATTTTTATACAGTGTTAACTTTTTGTGGCTAAATATCATTGCTCTAAATTTTTCCATGATGAAACTCCACTAACATAACAGTATTCTTTTGTGTTTTGGGTTTCTGTTACTATCAATCATGAAGTTACCTGAAAGTGATTTTCACCTTGTATTTTTGTACTTGGAATTCATATATGTATGAATGCTTATTTATTATATGATTGAATTCTGAAAGTCTAGGAACTTTTAAATGAATGGTAGGATTGTGCCTCTCTCCCCGTTGTTAATAGGATTTCTAATTTCAACTTGCATGCTTTATTCTTCTTCCTAAATGTAGATACACTTTGTGCTTCTCATTAGTCGTCAAGGGAAGGTTAGGCTCACAAAATGGTATTCACCTTACACTCAGAAGGAAAGAAGTAAGGTAACTAACAACCTATCACTTATTCTCTTTATTATGGAAATATGTTATTATCTGTATGTATTATCATGGTGATAGTGATGGTCATCACATGCTGAGCACACCACATTGCATGATAAACATCCTTGATATGTGTATTTACATCTTATATTTTTATTGACAAGGTAATCCGTGAGCTCAGTGGAGTGATTCTTAGCCGTGCTCCCAAGCTCTGTAATTTTGTAGAGTGGAGAGGACATAAAGTTGTTTATAAAAGGTATTTTGACTAGAGTACACAGCTTTATACTCTTTTGCAAGGCAATCTTCTGTTTGGCTTGATATTTAATTGACCATGTTATAATGAATATCTGCTGCAGATATGCTAGTCTATATTTCTGTATGTGTATTGATGATGCTGACAACGAATTGGAAGTACTTGAAATGATTCATCATTTTGTGGAGATTCTTGATCGGTATTTTGGCAGTGTAAGTTCTATCAAAAGTTTTGACTTTTGAAGAGTCCCTTTTCTTAAGGATATAATATAAGAAGCATTTCTTGTGTCACTCTAACTTGATAATGGTCACTTGTCAATTTGCAGGTCTGTGAACTGGACTTGATATTCAACTTCCATAAGGTATGTCCAAGTTTAATGCGATATATCCATAATTCAAAATAAGGCCTACTTATTTCCCTGTAACTCCTATTAATAATCCTTTCATGGTGAATCCACATGAATGAGCCTCAATTATTGGCCATATCACCTGTCATTATATTCAGTCTAGTAATATCCCTTCTGACCTGTTCTTTGTTTTTAATTATGGAAGGCCTCTTATATACTTGATGAAATTCTAATTGCTGGCGAGCTTCAGGAGTCGAGCAAAAAAACTGTTGCCCGGTTGATAGCTGCACAGGTAGCAATGGTCTTTCTCTTTTGGGTATGTTTTGATGCTTCAATCAATTTTTCTAATCCAAATTTGTATGACATCATCTTTCAGGATTCATTGGTTGAGACTGCTAAGGAGGAAGCCAGTTCCTTGAGTAATATTATCGCACAAGCTACTAAATAAGGAGATCCAATGTTGCAATTGCTGTTATATATTGTACTGGCCATCAAGTAAGGATATCCGCTGTTGTAATTGCTGGCATTTTCAGGAATGGAGACATGTTTGGTACGATTGAAGGGTGAACTTATAGTTTATATGTTCCATCTTTATTGTTGTTGAGTTGAATTTGTATTGAATTTGTATAAATAATAGAAAAGAAAGATAAAAACTAAGTTCTGAATTGAACATTTCGTCTTCTTGATCTGTGTTGCATTTCTCATGGATGACAATTTCAAGTTTCTATACATGTGTGACCTGATTATTATTGGTGTTGAACTATTTGCTTGAGGATCAGGAATGCTTTCATTTTGTACCATGATTTGAGATTGAATTTCATTGGTGCTGATTAATTTTAATTTGAGAAATGCTAGCAACACACACTTTTCAACACAGAATTCCTCTTTTTTAATTTATATGATATATCATTCTAAAATGATGATTTGTATAATACAATTCAAAATAATTTTGTTTTTTTTTGTAGCAGTGGCAATTTTTAGTTTTTAGAACGATATTATACTGTGTAATAATTAAAAACTATACAAAGGTAATAACATCTTAATTTGATACTGAAAACTACAAGTGTCATTTAAAAGATAAGGTTTTGGGGGAGGAAGGAAGGAAAACCTTTTTAAAAGTTAATCACAATTTGTGCTTTGCGACTTAGAGGAATGCTAGCAACATATATCTAACACACACTTTTCAACACACTCTCTTTGATTGGTTAAAATTCACATGGGTCCCATCAAATCATGTGGGTCCCATATAAATTTGGTGGGTCCGATGTGAATTTTAACCAATCAAAGAGAGTGTGTTGAAAAGTGTGTGAAGTGTGTGTTAAAATGTGTGTTGCTAGCATTTCTCCTGCGACTTATCCACTCTGCCATGTTTTTCATTCCCTCTAATCAACTCTGAAATAGACCCTTATTGAGATGATTTGCAGGAAGGAAAACCATCTTATGTGATCCATCAAAACATAAATGGACGACTTGACCAAAAAAATAGACAGACTGTGTTTCCACCATCAATTAAGTGTTGCTCAGTCCTGTCCCTCACTGACCACGTTCTTTTTATATGAACCAACCAGACAAGATAATGATTCAGGTTTCCAAACCATTGCTAACCACACAATTTCAGGATCCACGTTTTATAGCAGTATTAGTAATACGAATGAACAAATATACAGTAAAAATCCAATTTAACTGTCCTCAACTATAATCCATTATTGTCTTTAATAACGACAACAACATTTTTGCACACAGTCAACAGCATTTAAATCTCCTCCTCACCACATTCATTTCACACCAGCAAAGCCATGACATCATTAGCAAGTATGGATTTCTATCTATACTGATATATACTATGCTGTGCCTCTTGTTGAGTGAATATATTTTAGTTTCTGTTTAGGATGAAGAAAGTAGAAGTGGTGTTTATCCCTTCTCCAGGTGTGGGACATCTAGTATCCACCCTTGAGTTTGCTAAGCTTCTCATCAACCGTGATAACCGTCTCCGTGTAACGGTTTTGATCATCAAGTTTCCAAACAGTCCTGCTGAAACAGCAGAAACCCCTTCCTTCTCTGACTCAGAAAATCTCCATGTCATCAACCTCCCTGAAAATGCTTATGTTCCCTCCACCTCCAATGTAGGTAGCTCTGTAATGGCTCTTGTGGAAACCCAAAAAGCCAACGTTAAAGAAGCTGTTTCAAATATCACTGGAAAGCTCGCTGCCTTTGTTGTTGACATGTTCTGCACCCCCATGATCGATGTAGCTAACGACTTTGGTGTCCCTTCCCTTGTCTACTTCACTTCCGGGGTTGCTTTCCTTGGTTTGGTGCTTCATTTTCACACACTTTTGGAAGACAACATTGAAGCCACTCGATTGCTAATGCAGCAGGACGAATTGGACATACCTTGTTTCGCTAACCCGGTTCCTACAAACACGCTTCCCACTGTAGTGTTGCGCAAGGAGTGGGAATCATCTTTCATTAACTATGTCAGAGGACTCAAGAAAGCAAGTGGGGTCATAGTAAATTCGTTTCATGAGCTAGAGTCTCATGCAGTTCACTCATTCTTAGAAGATCCGGGTCTATGCAGTTTTCCCATTTATCCGGTGGGACCAGTATTAAACCTCGAGACCAAACCCGAGCCCAATGGTATTGTTGATTCTGATGACATTATTAAATGGCTCGATGACCAACCTCTTTCGTCCGTAGTTTTTTTTTGCTTTGGGAGCAAGGGTTCTTTCGATGAGGATCAAATTAGGGAGATTGCGTATGCTATTGAGAAAAGTGAGGCTCGCTTCCTGTGGTCCCTGCGAAAACCCCCACCGAAGGGAACCATGTGTGAGACATCTGATTACTCTCTTTCTGATTTGGTCGCAGTTTTACCTAAAGGGTTCTTAGATCGAACAGCATTGATTGGAAGGGTCATCGGGTGGGCTCCTCAGGCCCAAGTACTTGCTCATCCGGCAACAGGAGGCTTTGTTTCACATTGTGGTTGGAATTCGACTCTCGAGAGCATATATTATTGTGTACCTATTGCCACATGGCCACTCTTTGCTGACCAACAAACCAATGCTTTTCAACTTGTGTCTGAGCTGAAGATGGGTGTGGAGATTTCACTTGATTATAGGATGGAGTACGATGTTGGGCGTGACTATCTTTTAACTTCAGACAAGATCGAGAAAGGAATAAGGAGTGTATTGGAAATGGATGGAGAGGTAAGGAAGAAAGTGAAAGAGATGAGTGAACATTGTAGGAAGACATTGTTAGAGGGTGGATCTTCCTACACTTGCTTAGGTAGTTTGATTGATTATATTATGAATCATGTATGAAATTATGTTACTGATCACATACAATATGGTTGGAGTGTATTAGTCAAATCACTACATAAATGATCCCAACTTGATTTCACTTCGTAGAAAAGAGGAAATGTGTTTTAGAAAGTTTTGTCCAAAAGTTTACAATTGTGTTTTGACAGGTAACTGATATAGTTCTGCACTTTATAGTCTAGATAAAATGAAATACACTATTCAGTTTAGTAAAGTAAAATTCATGAAACCTATATGAATGTGGATCAAAATTACATGGCTTCAAGACACAAGAAGTCATCAACAGTTTTCCTCAAAAAAAAAAGAAGTCATCAACAGCATCAAATGCACTTATTAGAAATACGGTATCTTAGGTAGTCATTCACATTTTCGCTATTATTGAACTGATGAACCAAAAGTAGATTGTATCTGATTATAATTGTAACATTTTAATTGAATAGAAGAATAATACAGTTAAATAGAGTGATATAGTTTTCTCTATCTAGTTCAGATTCCTGTTTAGTCAGATAGTTTTATTAATCTATTATTTTCATTTGACAACACAAAAGCATACTCAAACAGCTCACACTTGTATCAATTCAATATATTTCAGTGTCATGTAAAACTCTAAGGCTAAGCAGTAGAGACACAAAAAGTATGATCTTTCAGAAGACTAAAAAAAACCTTGGAGTGTGGAGACAATACAAAATTAGGCTAGTGATGGAGAAATCTGCAAATAGAAGCATAATAGCTTGGTCAAAGTAGAAGCTATCAAACATCAAATAATATACTTGATGATATTCTTAGTGAGCAAACAGTTTGAGAGAGAAGAAAACTCTACTCCCCCTCCTGATTTTAGTCCAAGTGTCGTAACCCTATCATACATGTTTGGTTGCTTTCGAGTAGAATTGATTTTACCTTCAGAATTGATTTTACCTTCAGAATTGATTCTATTTGAAGTTCGAAATTGTGGCTTTATGATTATAGACTTGATTTTTACACACAAATTTATAGTTCAACTCTTTTGTAGATGGATGTATCAAAACACAAATCAGTTTACCTTTTAAGGATAGTATTTAAACCCTCATGGTCTGCAACCCACTAAAGCACAATGCGCCATTTACAAAGGACAAAATCGTGAGAGATTATACAAGATCAAAACCAATAAAGCATCAGATGCATGGTGTTGCGGGCTTGAGGTTGAAGATATTTATTTGTTTCATTTTGAAATGAGGTAGTATACTGTAACACAAAATGTAGAGAATGATTTAATTCCAACAAGCAAAAACCTTTGTGGCTAAATTAAAGATAAGTTTAAGGAAGAGGATTATTTAATTACACTCCATTGCAACATAATTAATCCAGCAACCAAAGAGATTTATGAGAATAATCAAAATAACAATTGTCATAGTAAGCTCTTTTCTCAGAACAGAATGCTGCTTTCATCTTTTTAATAAAATCCTCACATTAATTTCTTGTTCAATTCCTCTGATCTTCATCAATTATCACAAAGGCATTTTCCTCTTCTTCATCTTTTTCTGCTTTTGTTTCAATTTTTTTCTGGTTTCACTATCATAAAACTCTTTTGATGTTTTAAAGTATACATGTTTATTATAAGGAAGTTGAAATTTCAACTGCCTGTGAAAAGTTTTGATAGAAAATCTTTGTAACTACCAATTGTATTCATTAGTCACTAGTCACTACCCAATCAAACTTTCTTTTTGTGACTTACTACCAATCTATTAAGCAAACTAAAAAAACATGTGTGCTTTCCTAGGATCTTCTGAAGTTGGACCTACAATCCTTTAAAGATGAAAAATAAGTGTGTGATGTACATTTTATTCACATCGTAAAATTATTATCGGTAGTTACAGTCGATCTAGTAACTATTTTAACGATGGACGAACTAACTTACTTTTATGACAACTACCATTCATAATAAATTATTCTGGAAAAAAAATTGTGATAATTATTCAATATCACATGCTAACATGTGCCCCGGATATTGGTTAAGAATATTAAAATATCAGGTCCGTATATTTCATTCAAATATGTGTTTTGAATGACTTTATAAGACACTCTTAAATAAGTGCGGTTAGAACTAATCGATAATCGACAATTCAACCTACCTATTTGAGAGCGTCTTACAAAGTTGGAAGAATTTGGTGGTATACTCTTTCTTTGATACCTTCATTGTTTTTTCTGGCCAGAAATAGAACTTTTTTCAGTCATGTAGGGATCCATTTCAAACTAAGATCAGTGTTTGGTTGGTTGCATTTCCATTGTTGGCTTCAAGTTTCATGCTTGCATTTTTGTATAAAGAGAAGTACATGGATGAGATCACACCTCCACTATTTGAGAGCTGGTGCAAGGAATATGGAAAAGTATATTCTTCCGAAAAAGAGAAGCATTACCGATTCAAAGTCTTCAAAATTAACTATGCTAAGATTATTCGCCACAACCTAATGTGGACTTAACCAGGGAAGAATTTTTTAAAATTCATCGCAATAAAGGCTTTTACGTTGGTGAAGAGGAATATCGATTTTAAAAGACCCTTGGTTTTGAAGAAACCCTAAAAAACAATATTTAATAACATTATGTCTGGAATACTTTTATTTTATGTTTGCAGTACCTTTGTTTTGTGTTCATGTATTGCTTATTTCGCTTTTTAAATTTATGGATTGCAGTTCCATGGCTGTTTAAAAGTTTGGTTTGTATCAAAATGGATTTGTCATGCATGGATACAATCTTATTGTGAATCATTTTCTTTTCATGTTAACTATCACATGCTGTTTAAATTAGTGGAAGAAAATGGAGAACCAATGTCAAAGTAACTTTCGAGCTAAAACATGTATCTGGTTAGACTAGTCAGGCACAGTGTATGCAATCTCACTTTGATTTATAAATAATTACTAGCCTGGTTCTGTTAACTTCAATAAATTGTAGTTGTTCAAATATTATATAGCATGAAGTAACCTCAATTACACTTTTGTAAATTTCTCGCAATATGTTTTGAAATTATGACTCGAGGATTTATGAACCAGCAAAATTACCATTTGGTAGTTAAAATATATTTTATATAATTTGTACTCTATTTGGAACGAATTATAAGCAAACATGGTAGATGAAAAGCTTATGTATGTGGCATAACTTTTCATCTACTATTTTTGCTTATATTTTAGTCTGAAGAGAGTATTTGTGAAGCATTGCTCTATGCATTCAAACACTAATTGACATTTGGGTCGTGTTTGTATTAGTTTTTTTGAATTTATGTAATTGTGAGGTTGTTTGGGAGAGGGCTTATTGAAACATCTTATAACATGTTCATTAGTTGTTTTTAGCTTATTTCAATGAGCTCTACATCATAGCTTATGAAAATAGTTTATAGCTCTTGCAAATAATTTGACTTTAATTTATTATCTTTTGTTATAGAAATAGTTTATACATAAGCACTTGTGTGACGAACATTTATGGAGTATGTGTAGGAAATTGTTTTCTTGTATGCTTGAAGTTTGCTTATCTGTGCCCGGTATTGTGTCCGCTCTATGTTGCAGGCTCAGAAGCATATGTATTCTGATTTAGGACATTTTTCACAATTGCCTATTAAGACAAATAAATGAAGCCTTTTACATGGCACTATGAATTCAAAATTATGAGGTAATGTTGGAAGGAAAGTGGTGAAATGTCTAAGGCAGGTTTGGATTGGCGGTGATGAAAGTGATGAAATTATGAGTAGAATTTAGAATTATATACAACATAACTCAATTATTATATGTTATAGTCAATCTTGTAACTGTTTTTACGATGAATGAACCTAACTCACTTTCATGACAACTACCCAGAATAAAGAAACCAACATATTCTTTTGATAAAACTTGTGATAATTATTCAATTCATTCATAATATATTTCATGACTCTGAGGGTGCTTATCATCTCTAGATACAAAGCAGTTTACAAACCCAGAAATCTCAACCCAACTACATCCCGTTTCCTTCTGCAAACCTTTTTTTCTTCTGCAACACATTTTCACTCTCTTCTTCCTCTGCATATCAATAAATACATAATAAGCAGTGATTAAATTTAACCTCTAACCAATATACATAAGATAACACATAGGTTATCAACATAATAAGCTAATATAAATCAAACAAGACAGATACAGTCTAAAACCTATCAGTAATTGATGTAATCACTCTTTCATACTAAGTCTTGCATTTTGGACCTTCACTGATAGCTTTAACTTTTGTTCTTCCATGTCCTTTAGCACCGCCAGCAAGTTTGCCCTATAAACATTACATCTTTGATTTGTGGTCTCTAACTCAGCAGTCAACTCTCGGATTTTCTTTTGCTTCTCTGCCTGTTGCATGAGTGGCATTAAAGTCAGGCACCTCAACAGGTATTATGGAAGAATGATCTCAAAATTTGATCAACTTCAAGACTACAGGCTCAACATAAATTTACTGGATGACAATGCATTTTCAGCTCCTTAAAATATTGAAAGGAGATGGAAAAAAAGATCATCGTAGTCTTATAATCAAAAGAAGATATATGGTCTATTATATAACACTCTAATAACCAAAACATATGGAATACGGGTGCTTCACATAAAATAAAATCATATAATATATCAGTGTACATTTGCTTTGATGAAAAAAGGACATTCAACCTTTTAGCAAAAAGAAACCTTTAACTTTTAATTATTCTCAATTAATCATTAAAATTTACCAAATATACCAATCAGTTGAATAATTTGAAAATACTGTATTTAATTATACAATGGAATTGGACATGAAATTTATCAAATATCAAACTGTGAGAACAATGTGACCCCAAAATTTTAAAAGATGCATGAGCCATGATACATAAGGTTTAAGACTTTAAGTTGTGCTAACTAGATGAAAATGTTTTGGTATGATGCCATTTTGTTGCAGTGTACGGAAAACTGGACTAATAACAATGACAAGTGGCGGAAGGCGGTTTGTGGCAGATGCCAAAATTCATCAATTTATAATAAATGTGTGATTGCAAGTTTTGGTGGGTGGCACTTCGTAAATAGCCTGTGGCTTTTGGCACAAAAACTGCCACAACAGCTCATCAACAACACTGGCCATAAGAAGTCCTAAAAGAGCTGAACGGTACAAAAAAAAAGTATTCTTTCACATTGCCAATACGCAAAATTCGAATTATTTTCCCAAGTTTGATCTTATGAACATAAAGTTTGAAAGGCGTCAAATAATTCAAAAGGGCTTTTCATTAGTGATATGAGTACATCTAGAAAAAAGACCAATGAAAATTATCTAATAACTAAATCCTAAAATAGAGGGAAAACGAATAACCCAAACATCAAAATAAACAATAACAGAAGGAGACAAAGTTCTCTTTAATCAACACTATTAAAAAAAGACACTCTAACATGTTTACCTAGCTAACACGACTCACACTCCATGGACTTCAAATTTGACAGGTGAAGAGCAAATTGATTCAACTTATTCAAACTAAGATGGCCTAGACAACAATGAATGAGAGAGGGAGACATGAAAGACACATGGTGAGGATTTCATGAGAATGAAGGATCGACTGATAACATGCTAAGCACACTTGAAATATTAGTTAAAGGATACTATTAGAGTTTGAAGGGTTCAGGGTAACATTAGGTAAAGTTTGAGGATTTGTTGAAATGAGTTTAAAGCTCATGGCAGCGGCACTAATGTCCACAGCTTAAGGGGCAGAATGCTCATTCCCCTTTTTTAAAGAAAATATAAAATATTTGATTTTAGCACATAGAGAAAATGATTACCTAGAGAACAGGATGAATGATTTCCAAGTTCCCTGCTTATCAATTGTACAAGGGGGCGAGTTTCTCCTTCCCCCTCCTTTTCTCTAATTTTAATTTAATTTTTGATTGCTTTAACACAATAATAGACAGTAAAAGCATAGTTCCTTGGAAGCAGGTCGGTGTAGAATTCATCAAGTAAAGACTCTTATATGAATTCCCTAGTGAGAAATCCTACCTAATGCTTTACAATCTATATAAAGATGACAAGTTCAAAGAAACTAACCACAGATTGATAACTTGAAACATCTTCATTTCCTGTAAGCAACTCACTCCTGCCCCCGTTGGCTATTGTAGATACCTCTGATGTTCCAATACTCTGCTTTTTTAGGGTAGAAACCTTCTTAGCAGCTTCTTGCAAAGCTTTCATTGCAACATGATATGTTTGGATTGATTTAGCACCTTCTTCCACGTACTTGATTGCTTCTTGACGCAAATGGTTGTAACATACTGTCGCAGACTCGCGTGAACTGTTAGGCAATTCAGATGTGTGTTCATCTAACACCACACCAGTTTTCGCATTCATTGTCCAGCGTTTCAACACATAGTGAGACGGAAGTGTAAGAACATTTTTAGCTCTGAAGACTGCTAATATGTGCCTGCAAACGATTCCTGAATATTCAAACATCTGGCAACTGCAACTAGCTTTCATCTCAGAAGAATTAAAAGCGACAGTGTGAGATGTTTGGTTTTCTCCAAATTTGGCAACTCGGTAAGTGGTGATAGTTCCTGAATCTTCAATTTTCGTAGCAGGATTTGCCATAGTCCCTACTAACTCCTCTTGGAATTTCATAAACATCTTTCTCGTATAAAGACTTGCAGCTTGCTTTTCCATAGGAGACGGTGTTCTTAAAACTGGGTTACTATTGGTAGTTTCGAAATCTGCTTTTAGTTCTCTTTCATGCCAAGTTGATACAGCCTTCTCATATTGTCTAACCAACAACTGTAATGTGGTGGATGCATTCACATGTCCATCAAAGAAAAAGTTCAAACATTCATTTCCATCATTTAAAGGTATTTCTCCAAAAAAACTGCCCCGCAAGTAGACGGGGACCCAATGCTGTCGTGTATTGTACATTGACTGAAGCCATTCATTATCCATGATGTAGTATCTTTCCAATAGTGAGCGCCAACAAGACTCAAACTCATCAATAGTCCCACTCTCATGAACACATTTCTTGAATTCGTTTTCAAAAGTAGGATTTGATTGATACAAATGAGCCAGTTTGCTTCTATTTTCTCTGAATATGCTCCATTTACAGAACCGGTGGCGAGTTGGAGGAAGAACTTGGGCAACAGCAACTTGTATGACAGGATCCAAGTCTGTTGTAATGGAGACAGGGGGGCGTCCAGAGACGGCACGAAGCCAAGTTTTGAATAGCCATATATATGAGGACTCGGTTTCATTGAGAATCAAAGCACAACCAAATAAAACAGGTTGACCATGATGGTTAAACCCAGTGAAAGAGGCAAATGGTACCCGGTACTGGTTAGTCTTATAGGTTGTCTCGAATATAACAGTATCCCCAAAATAAGAGTAGTTTGTTCTACATGTCTCATCAGCCCAAAATATATTCCCACCGGCGTTATCAGTGTCACTCTGGACTGCATAAAAGAAAGCATGATTCTCTGCTCGCATGCGCTTCAGATAGTCTAATACTTGATGACCCCCGCCACCAAGGGTTCGTTGTCGAGTACTGCTCATGTGTGCTGCAGAGTGAGAGATTATGATCAGTATTATTAATATATACAAATAATAGGGCAGTTAAGCTTATCTACTGACATAGTTTTGTTAGACTATTAGGGAAAACTTACGAAAACAAATATTTTTCAGAGGCTTTTTTTCAGCTTATTTTCATAAGTTGTCCAAGGGCATGTTTGGATTGGCTTATTTGAGCTTATCTAATGGCATAAGTTTTATGAGACTGTTGTGGGAGAACTTATAAAAACAGCCTATGCATTTTTTATAAGCGTTTTTTCGCTTATTTTCATAAGTTCACCAAGATAGCTTACAAAAACAACTTATAGGATATATATAAAAAAAAATAAAAAATAAAAACTTAATTTTATCTTTTGTTATAGAAATAGCTTATGATACATAAGCACTTATGATGGTATGAATTTGTACTATAATATAAGCTGTTAATCCAATCAATCGTCCAAAACAGCTTATGAAAATAGATTATAGCATATAGGAAAGTGGTTGTGTTACAAGCTACAAATATTCACATACAGCTTGAACAAGTTTAAGAAATGGGTGTTGTTAATATTGACCTAAAATGCAATAACAGCGTTCCTAGTTAGTTGAGAACTGAATGCAATGACATACCTTTGTGTGTAGTGAACACGATACGGCGACGGCGTACCCAACAAACTGAGACTTTCGTCGGAGATTGATCTTCCGAGGTTTTCTTTGTTTTTTTATCGAGACAAGATCTATTTTTACTAATGAATTTAGGATACGTTTCCATTAAAAAAAAAAAATAGATTTTTGGTTAAAAGAATTTGGGGATTTTTTAAAAGATTTTTTTAAAAAAAAATCTGAAACTTTTTTTTGTTTGTCTAGGATCATAAAAATTACTTTTTTAAGATTTAAAACTTTTATACTTGAGTTTTTTTGGAAAAAAAATAGATTTTGAAAAAATTACTAAAAATAGCTTTTCATTTTGAGACTAAAAATATATTTTTTTTAACAAAAAGGATTTTTTTTTAAATTTGAAACATAAGGTGATTTTTGATATATATAGCTACCTTTACCTAGAACAGGTCTTGGGCGTCAATCTGCACCATGCTAATCTCATGGTCCGAAGGATTAGGGACTCTCCCTAGCAGAAGGTGATTTTTGATATATAATATCTGAGTACATCTTTGCTCCATTTAGGTTACCTTAATTTACCCCATTTCAAGGCAAAGATGAGTGACACATGGCAAAAACAATTTCAAAGGTTGAGATTCAAAGGTTATAATAGAGACTCATCCATCTTATTTCCCTCGTCATCTCCCTCACTCATCTGTACTGATACGACCCATCAAGCTTCCTCCTCTCCATCTTAATCGCCGCCTCTCCTTCTTCCTCTCGGCGGCGCCACCCCCCTCTGTCCATCCTTATAGAAGTGTTCTTCCTCTCTTTTGCTCTACACACAGTCGCAACAACCCCACCTCGCCGTTGTTGTTGTCCTCCCGGTGCCGTCGGGACGGTTACCGTTCCATCGTCTTCTCATCATTTGAAATTTGAAAAACATCAAAGAACAATATGTGTTTTTATTTGCAGATTTTGAAATCAATTTATTTTCTGATTTCTAGTTGTTTACTGATGTTTAGTTTCAAAGGAATTACATGTTGTAAAAATTGTGTTTTTGCTAGATTGAACAATTTTGGTTCATTTAGGGTTATGGGTCAAGGTTGACGGATTAAGGTTGTGTTTGGTAATGGAAATAACAAGGCAGACGGTGGATGAAGCTAGATGGGTTGTATCAGTGTCAAAGATGAGTGAGGGAGATGATGAGGGGAATAAGATGGATGAGTCTCTATTATAACATTTTAATCTCAGTCGTTGAAATTGTTTTTGCCATGTGTCACACATCTGTGCTTTGAAATGGGGTAAATTGAGGAAACCTAAATGGAGCAAAGATGGACTCATAATATCTAGTCATTAATCTAGTTACAAGTCTCATAAGAGAAGAAGATCACAAGTTTCTTTGGTCCCTTAACTTATTTTGGGTTTTCATTTTGGTCCCCTAATTATAAAGTGTCTCAATTTGGTCTCATAACTCTTCTGTCGTTTCTTATTTTGGTCATCTCTGTTAATTTTTTCAAAAACCGTTAGCCCTTTATCCACGTGTCATTTAAGATGGATGATCAAGAGCTGGATTTAGAAAGTGCACAGATATACAATGAACTCACAACATATGATTATTTTTATTGAATTTCCTAAAAATAAAAATTAAAATAGAAATAAAAAAAATATAGAAATCATTCTCTTCTCTTCTATGTCCCTTCGTCCTCTTCATTCTTTTTTCTTTCAAAAAAACAACATATTTGTGTGTTCTTCATCCATAGTTCCTGCAACTCAAAATCCAACACACACCAATTTTAATTCATCCACAAATTCTTGACACCCATTATTGTAATGGAGAATGAGAGATTGTTCCACGGAGAAATGGTTTTGAGAAGGACAATTTCAGAGTTTTTAAATTTCAAACGCTTGATCCAAAAACAATGTCAAGCCAAAAATTCATAAACAATAAATCAAAGAAAAAATCCAGGTGTGCAATGTTTCTTCTTCTGCTTTCCTTCCAGGTGTGCAACATAGTAACATAGCATTTAGACGGAGGGACCATTTTGATGGACGCTTGTTAAATTCAGGGACAAAATATCCATTTCAATAAATAGGGGGACAATTTTGTCCGATTCGTGCAAATTCAGGGACGAATTTGACTATTCATTTCTCAATGAATAAATTCTGAACAATGAGAAAACTACAATCACGGTTTTAGGTTTCAGATGAGAAAGTTACGAGCATTTTAGTGTTTTTGTCCAAACTTGTCTATTTTTTATCTACTAAAGTAAAACACACAAAATTTGACTCTAGTTATGTTTGAAATTTGGCACTAAATATCATTTACTCTGCTCGTTTTTAAGTGTCATTTTAGAATAGTATATTAAAATTAAAGAAGTGGATTTTTGGATTTTTTTTTCTTAATATACCCTCATTTTAATCCACCAACAAATTCCTTTTTTTCACACAGTCACTCTCTCTATTCTGCACTTGAAATTTTTAACTATGTTACTCATCTTATTTGTAGAATTTCAGTTATTCATGAAACCATTATTATAGGTAACAAATTTTTGTTTCTTTAAAGTTTAAATCTGGATTTAACAAGAAACAAAATTTGTTTTTAAAAAAAAAACTTGAATTTTTCAAATGGTAGAATTAATTGGTTTTATTAAAAAAGATTAAATACAAGTAACTAAGAAATGATATAGTTGACAAATTGTATCCTTAAGCTATCAAAACGATAGTTAAAATAAAATAAGTAACATAAAAGCAATGATCAAATATTGAGAATAAATTCCTTCACACAAAAAAATATTGAGAATAAATTATTAAAGAGTAAATTGCACTCACCTTTCTTCAGGTTTTTTTAAATTTCACTCACCTCCCCTCTAGTTTTTAAATAGACACATGCATCCCTTATTTATCTTTGCAAATGACAAAAATTCCCTTCCACTTTAACACCGTTATTCTTTTGTTTTTTGACAAAACATTCCCATTTGTTTCCTTCTTCTACCACCGTTGCTTCCCCGACAGCACTGTCATCGTTCCTCCCCTTTGTGTGACGGTCTAGATGGTTTCTTCCCTGCTGACATTGTCATCGGCATCCGAATAACACCCATTGAAAGAGACTCGCCGAGGTTGTCATTGTTTGTTTCTGACGAAGATATATCAGTATCGTCAGTGTCATTTTCTTCATTGAAACTATTGCCATCGTTAGGATACACTTCCGTCCTGAACAACATTTAATAAAAAGAAAATAAAAAATTGGGTTAATTAAGTTTTTGGTCCCTATAAATATTTGCAGTTTTGTTTGTAGTCCCTATAAAAACAAATCACATTTTTTAGTCCCTACAAAATTTTCCGTTAGTGTTTTTAGTCCCTGTTAAATTAAAATTTGTTTAATTATGCTTAAACTTCTAAATTTTTGAATTTTTTTTACAAACATGTTCATAACATCATAAGACACTCTTTTATAAAATCTTTTAGTTTTTTAACATGTAATGAATTAAATATGAATTTTTTAAAAGCCAAAATTTCAAGATTATATTAATGAAAATTTGGACTTAATAATAAAATTTTGAGTTACTTTTTTGCGGAGGAACTTTGTATAAGGTTCTAAATAAGTATGTAAAACATATGTTAAAAATTTAAAAGTTTAAGCACAATTAAGCAAATTTTAATTTTACAAGGACTAAAAGTATGTGTTGGTCTCTGTAAAAATAAAATTTGTTTAATTATACTTAAACTTTTATATTTTTAAATAATTTTTAACAGATATGTTAAAAACATTATAATAATTTCTTTTGTAAAAAATTAGAATTTTTTAACATGTAATGAATTAATTATAATTTTTTTAAACGGCAAAATTTCAAGATAAAACTAACGAAAATTTAGACCTAAAAATAAAATTTTGAGCTAACTTATTGTGGCGAACGTTTTATAATGTTTTAAACGTGTATGTAAAAAGTTATTAAAAAATTTAAAATTTTATACATAATTAAACAAATTTTAATTTAACATAGACTAAAATTATGTGCTGAAAAATTTTATAGGAACCAAAAACTGTCAAATTTTTTTATGAGGACTAAAAACAAAATTCGGTATATTTATAGGGACTAAAAATTTAATTAATTCTAAAAAATTTAAGCGAGACTCATTAAAAAACGATCGAAACCCAGATGAGAAAAACGGACAAGATTTCACGTTTACCAAATTCATAAGAAAAAATTGTGTGCGTTTTGTAGAGAAGTTGAGTTTTTTTTTTCTTGGTGTACTGTGTGCGTTTTGCAGAAGAAAAAAAACTAATGTTTTAACTTTTGACCTTTGTTTGGTTCGATTATTTAGTCCCTTTTTTGTTCAAGATATACGTTGTTTGGACGAATCAATTTATGAATCTATATCAAATCACAAATGTTTTTCTTCGTCTTCTTCTTCATTTTGTCATTTTGTGTTGATAGGAGGATTATAAAAGGATGGATTTTGTTCAGTTATGGAGAATGACGAAGAAGCAAATCAAAATCAAATCGTTGAGAATGAATTAATTTTGAAAATACCGAAAAAGGAAGTTGCTAACAGTGGCAACAGAGTTAACACATGAGGGGAGGTTGTTGTTTTTTTCAAACCAGAGAAGGCAAAGTGTCTTTGAATAAAACCTCATAAAAGATAAATGTAATTTTCTCATTATTAAATGATTAGAATAAAAATAAATAAAACAAGAATGATTATCACATTATTGTCGCACCAAATTGATCAATTAAAATAATGAACTAAATAAGTAATCAAAATAAATAAACACAAAGCCTTTTTACGAAATGTGTGTTCTTCTGTAATACTCCGCGTTTTAGTTCATGATGTTTTATCCGTTAGTTTGTCTCATACGCGTTTTAGACCGAGGGGCGTATTGGTAATTGCACGTAGGGGCTTTTTAAGAAGGTTTGGACCCAAAATCCTTCATTTGGAAGTTGTCTTTCTCTCTCTTAAGCTAGGACAGAAATCTGCCCTC
>Ga0315913_1000468_pt1 | contig 36023 bp, 18 predicted proteins | sample MpolsnodulesMG_FD_207736 | JGI IMG/M metagenome (GOLD analysis project Ga0315913, IMG submission 207736) | Medicago polymorpha root nodule microbial communities from Los Angeles, California, United States - small nodules | ecosystem: Host-associated > Plants > Roots > Nodule | place: USA...
GCCAAAAAAAACGAAAAAAAAAAAGTCAATCCCGCCAGTCAAAACGGCGGGAATGAAAAAAAAAATTAAAAAAAAAACTGTCCAATCACGTCGCCTGTGACGGTTGGACACGTGTCACGCACACATTCAATCCCGTCATTTGAAACGGCGGGAATGAAGAAAAAGACAAAAAAATAAAATAAAATAAAAGTGGGTCATTTTGGAAAAAAAATTTCAAAGGGGTCAGACTCGAATTTTTGTTTGCAAATAGGGTCAGAAAAAAAAAAATTCCATTGCTTCTTTCTTATTGTGGCAGTTTGTACTTTTTGACTTTTCTTTGAGTTCGCTCTTTTGCAAATTGCACCGATCAAATGATAAACTATGGTATCTAGCTAGTAAACATGGACATAGGAATACTAGGCTTTCAACTCAATTTTACCTTTTAATTTTTATTAGTAATCAAAGTTAATCAGCTTGACAAAAGGAAGTGAACATTTAATTTAATCAACTATTACTAAATGTGAACATTTTTAATGTTAAGAGTGTTTTTTTTTTTTTTTTAACAATAAAAGAATCAATACCCTTAAAAAAAAGAAGAAGGAATCAATATATTCACGACTAAATTAACGCGGGGATGAAGCACATGTGGTTAGTCCCATCTAGCATATTATATGGATATCAAAATTAAGGTCATTAAAATGACTATTCTTAAAACATCAAAATTATTACTTTTATTTAGTAATTAGTATTATATAGATATGTTTCTTTTTCAATTATTTTGATTAATTATATTGAAAATATACTTTTAGAGAACCTTGATTATAAATGAATCTATTACAACAAAAAAAGTACAAAAAAAAAACTTTCAAATAATTAAAAAGGACACAACTTTATTGATTGCTCAGAGCACCTAAAATCTCAAGATCAGCCTTGGATTTTGGTTGTATACATTTAGCATTGTGTCTGTTATAGGTGTTAGTTTTTGCATGGTAAATATATGAAAAAATTAGATTGAACCCCCAATTTAAACCCCCTAACTCGGGGTCCTGGCAACGCCACTGCTTATGCCTCAAATGATTTGACTATCCATCTACTTTTTTTACTACATAATCTAGATGTTTTCTCTCCACATACCCAAACCACCCAAGTCCGCTTTTCATCATCTTTGCTACAATAGATACTACATCATCTTCTCTCCTATTCAGTGTACTACATCATCTTCTTTCCTACACTTAATTTATTTTCGTGTATGTTCATTACAGTCCAACACTATGTTGCATAGAACATCATTTCAACAATCCAACTCGAGTTCGATAGTGTACCTCGTTGTCTATTTCCCCATCATTTTGCATCATGGATCCAAGATAGTGATCGATACATCAAATATATTTCTTAAATCTTTTTTTAATAATATATTTTTCATGCTTCTTTAAAACCACAAATGTTAGTATATTTACTATTAATTAATAATATGTTAGTATTTGCTAAAAATGAAAAAAAGAACTCAAGATCGCTATTATCATTTTTCCATAACCACGAAACCAACTTTATATCCATTTTTCGAAGAAAAAAATCTTTATTTCAGATTTATCTCACTTAATTTTTTATGAAAGTCCTCTCACTCTTTATTGATGTTCTCCCACGCCTTGGATTAGGTGCAGTAGAGGAGATAAGTATGTAATGAGTCCCACCACTATTAATTATTTTTAAATTTCTTTATGTCTTTATCTCTCGAAATGGAACAAATGAAGGATCTTGACTCGCAGCAGAGATGGCGGAACACATCAACAACAATAATTTTGTTCAGATAAAGAGTTCATTTGACCCTTTATTTTAGTATTGAAAACTTTTTTTTTAAAGATTAATGAGATTGATTATATGTTCCAGTTTCAACCTTCCTCATAGTTGGCATTTCTGAAGAAACATTTACGGTATCATAATGACACACACTCCATTTGATAGGCCATTTACAACAGTTTCTTTAACTAACTTGTTTGAATCTCTTAATGTGAAACCAAATTCTTTAATTTGAGACCTAACTTATGGTTCTATAAATTGGAGTTAGTCTTATACTCTTATTCCACACAAAACAACTTAAATCAAAGAATAAACAAGTATGAAGAAGACAACTACAGTTTTTATATTAATTGTTGTTTTAATGTCAATTGCAATTGCTATTGCTAGTGATGCTGATAATGGTGCATCTACTCTTAACAGTGCAGACCCAAAATGCGCTTTTTGTTACATAAACATTTGTGCCTTCTGCAAAACGTCTTCTCCAACAGCTTCTGCAAAGCCTGCTGCTTATGATGAAACTGCTTATGCCACTGCTGGTACTCCTTCTCCAACAGCTTCTCCGGGAAATTAACTCAATGTAATGTGTATTGTATGTTTGCAATACTGAATGAATAAAAGTTTGATATTATAAAAATTTCATATTTTGTGTGAGATTTTTTATTTTTTATCTTTGTTTCACCCTTAATGATATAAAACTTTAATATACTTGGTAATGATTGATTTCATTCTCTTAAAATAAAACCAGATATTTATAGTGAAAGGATTAAAGACAATTTTTTAAAGTCAAATATATTTTGTCAAATAAAAAGTTACACATATTTTAAGATAGAAACATAACTCTCCATAACTCTCCTTAAAAAGTTAGATATATTTAAATTCTCTATATTTCAATGTCGAGAAAATAGAATAAGAAGATAAAGATACGGTGCTGGCTAGAAGATTTAGATCATACATATTCCATGACCCTCTTTTTCTACTAACACTATATTATATAACATCCTTCTCACTCCCTTGCACACACAACTCCTTCCATGTGATTCCTATTTCTCCTAAACACTTTATGTTTTGCGGCCTTCGGATGTGCGGTATTTCGAAAGGTTTGGGTTTGCTGCGGCGCTTATATTGCAGAATAGTGGAGAGTCTTTGAAGGTTTGAAAATTGATCGTTCTCGTGGGAATAAAAAATTGAAGTTTCACGTGGACTCTTGAGTAGTAGTCTCTACTATTACTTCGACGAAAAGGGGATCAGCTGCGGCTTGGAGTTTTTTTGTAAAGTATTAGGAAGTTGTTGAGTTTGAATTGGAAAGGTCCAAATCTGACACTCTCACATAGAAGCAAACATGTTGGTAAATATGGCTTGTGAGGTTTTTCTTATCGATTTTGCGAGCATTATCCTGTTTAGATTAGTTTGTTAATGTTAGCTGATTCTAAAGGTATTTCCACGTTGCGGCTAATTAAACGGCAGTTGTCTCTTTTCTTTGATATTCGGCCATCTTATAATCCAAAAAATAAATAAAAATAAACACTTCATGTTTTTTAAAATAAAGGGAGCCAAAAATAAAAGATCAAACAACTTAGTTATGGTTACTAAACAGTCTCTTTAAACAATCAACATATTATGTGTGATGGACTAAAATTATAGTGTTTTAATAATCATTTTAAATTTTAAAAGGTTAAGGATGGTTAAATAAATTTGGCTTTAGCAACCAGAAAATTGCAGGTAGATTTTATTTTGTAGGGACGAAGAAGTATCATTTTTAGAGGAAAAAAATATATCTACCCTAGATATATATGTCATATTCAACCACAATAATTATTATGTTTAGAAATAATAATATTCCTTCATACTTTATATCTAACGTATGAATTTGATAACACAAACTATCTAAGTAAAAAAAGAAAGAAAAAGATACTTATTTGTATTGATTTATTCCTGTCCGTCATGAATCAATACAACAACAACTAGATTTAATTCCATTAAGTAGAGTCTGCTACATGTATCGAACGATGTCATGATTTTCTTTCATATACTATATTTCTATCAAACTCATTAATCTTTACATCTTTCATAATTGTTTTCCTTATAGTATTTCTAGGTATTCTTCATTGATTTTACTACCCATCTACTTTTCTTATTACATAATTTAGATGTTCTCTCTCTATATATACATACATACATACACTATTGTTATTTATTATCCTATTAATTGTAGTTTTTCCACACATCTAACACTACATCATCTTCTCTCCTACACTTAATTTATTTTTATGTATGTTCATTACAATCAAACACTGTGTTGCATACAACATCGTTTCAACCATCCAACTTGAGTTCAATGGTTTACCTCTGTATCTATTTATCCATCGTTTTGCATCATGTATCCAAGATAGTGATCAATACATCACATATATTTCTCAAATCTTCTTTTAAATATATATTTTTCACGTTACTTTAAAACCACAAATGTTAGTACAAAAAAAAGAACCGAAGATCGCTATTACCACTCTTCCATAACCACGAAACCAACTTTATATCTTTATTTAGAAAAAAAAATCTTTATTTCATATTTATCTCACTTTATTTTTTATGAAAGTCCTCTCACTTCCTTCTTAAGATGAAAACAAATTTAGATAAAAAAAACGATTCTTCTATCCAAAACATTATTTGTGCTCGAACCAAACCTCAAGACTTTTCTTTTTACCATCGGATTTTCTTCTTAAAACAAATGAAAGCCAAAAAATAAAGTTGTTAATCTATCTATGGATTCCACGACAAAATGAGAGGGCACTTACATGATTTTACAAGAGTTGTGTTATCTACTGACACAGATTAAAATAATAAGAAGATAAAATAAAAACATAATGTAAGTATGATACGAGCGAGAAAATTATCACAAAATAGTTTTATAAATATCTTTTCTCATTTTTTAAATCTCAACAACAAAGTTGAAACACAAAATTAATTTTTATTTTATAGAAAGAAAGAAAAAAAAGTTTGACCCGAAGGAAAGTGATGAGAAAGTTTAGTTAAGAAACACCGTTCAAAAGATAGAAAACGGCTTGGAAACACCGTCATACCATTTATAGCAACCTCAAATCGCTGAATCTTACGTCCCAACTTTGCTTTCTTTTTTTCTTTCCTTTTATAGCAACCACTTCATTTCTTTAACTGCTTTCACCCTTTCACTTCACTTCAGAGCTGTTTTTGTTCAATTCTATGAAACAAAGATTTCGTCATCTTCGAGGATTTTAAGGTCGGTCCTTGTTTCATTTATCATTATCAAAATCCCATTTTTTAGGGTTCAACAATTCCCAATTTCATTCTCAAATTAATTTTCAGCTTTTTTAGTTTCTTATTGTATTGTTAAAAGATTTGCATTGCATACGTTAGCTATAAATAGAATTCACAAATCTTCACAATTTCTCGTGACCCTTTACCTTCCTATTGAAATGTTTTTTAGACATCAGAATTTGACACCAGACACTGTATTCTCAGCACATTATATACAGTTTCTGATTTTATACTAATTATTTTTCTTTTATCGGAATCCGAACATACTGAAACTGCGTGTATTTTATACGGTGTTGAATTTTTGTGTCTAAACATCAGTGTTGATCTTGCTTTGGAGATTTGGTCCCCAACATTCAGGTTTTCGGTACCCCTAATTTCATTGTTTTTTTTGTTATATTTTCTGGATTTTGATGGCTTGTTGTTTTAGGCATTTGTTTCAATTGTGTGCTTTTGAAGATTGAAATTATCTTTTGGGTATTTGGTGCATAGCTTTGAGGTGGGAACTATAGAGTATAGGTTGCAATTCCTGAGTTTTGATTATCTTTAGTTCCAAAAGATAAGATTTAATTAAAGAGTGGTGGATGATAGATTAATAGTTAATAATTAGAGGACTTCAGCTCAATGGCACAGTACTCATTGTTATTATCAAATTCTAAATATTCATAATAGAATTCTGTTTTGTCATCAAGAGAACTTCTCTCAAGCAAATTTCTTGTGCACAAACAATTTTAATACGGGCACAGGTTTTTGCTGGAGAAGTTGAGATTATCATTTTTCTTATTTTCAAAGATTTTTAGCTGAATTTTTATTCACTGTCTTCACTTGAGCTGTGGAGAATCCGCTTCTGCAGTGCTTACCTTAAGAGTTCAACTCTGCAGCAACTCTTATGATTTTTTGTTGTTGATTAATGTGGTGTTTGCTAATTCATTATTTTGTAGATTTAGCTTTAGAGGTTATGCTCAATCACTCATGTTTAATTTGCTTTATGATAAAAGTAGCTGATTTTGAGTATACAAACTATAGGCTTCAAGAATGCTGGCGAACAAGGAAGCAATGTCTTGTGAGTTTTTTTACGTAGAAGGACTCTAATAATTGGTTAATCAAAGTATGGAATACCCTTTTTATCCTAAGGGAGGAGGAATTGGGTATTGGCAGTCTCCTGGAACTCAGTTCGAAGGGCCAACATCATTAGATGGTGGAATCAACAATTTGGTGTCAGAAGATATGCCTAACAGCTTCTCCGAGCTCATGAACTTTGATACTTATGCTGGTTTTTGTTCTGGCCCATCCATGACTGATCAGATTATGACTAATGAGCTTCCATCTCTTGCCTCAGTATTATATCAATCGTCTGATGGATTCAATCCAGTCGAACAGAACAGTGGACAATTCTATGGTGGAAATTACAATAATTTGGAAAGCTCCCCTATTTTTGGGGAGAAAATTGTGTGTCAGCAAATGGATACCCTACTTGGTGTCTTAGACAACAGCAATGATGCAAATAACTTAAGTTCTAGGCAAAAATTTGACGACCCTTCGCAACATGTCAATGGCTTTGATATGGGCAATTACGTAATCGCCAGGCCACAAGCTTTAATCTCCAGGCCACCTGCTTTGTCACTTGATGAGAGAATGCTGAAAGCCTTGTCCTTCTTTAAAGAATCAGCTGGTGGGGGAATATTGGCACAAGTTTGGGTACCCATAAAGCATGATGGTCAGGTACTCTTAAGCACCAGCGAGCAACCTTATTTACTAGATCAAATGCTTGCAGGGTATCGCGAAGTTTCAAGGACATTTAGATTTTCCACAGAAGGAAAACCAGGTTGTATACCGGGTCTTCCTGGCCGAGTGTTCATCTCCAAAGTTCCTGAGTGGACTTCTAATGTTGGTTATTACAATCCAAAGGAGTACTTGAGGGCTGAGCATGCAAGAAATCACGAGGTTCGCGGATCGATTGCTTTTCCCATATTTGATCTGCACTCTGGACTGCCATGTTCTGCTGTCTTGGAACTTGTCACTACAAAGGAAAAGCTTGATTTTGACAGAGAGTTGGAAATCATTTGTCGGTCACTTCAGGTAGGCATTTCCTTTCTCTTTCCATTTGAACTTTCCTTTTTGCACTTTCTCTGTCTCACTGCTTTTCATGTTGAGTCTGATAGAAGTTGACCTGGTTCCCTTCACATACAGTATATACAATTCAGAAATTTCTTTGCCTTCAATTTATTTCTGTTCTACTGTGAATTTATTTGTATCTATATTGCCCTGGTTTGATAAGCATTTAAGGAATTTGGACCAATATTTAGCCCACAACGTGATGCAAATCTGTTTGGAAATTGTTTTGGCATATATGTGTTGCATAAATACACTATTTGAGACTTAGATGTCTCAATACAAAGATATCACGAAGAATTTTGTAGTTTGGCCGGCAAAGTATCTTATGTGTTCGTTGGTGTGATTGTTCGGTACTTAATAATGTACAATGTTGTTCCACACCAGGGTTGAGGAGCACTTAGGCAGAGAAATTTCTATGGATATGTCTCGGGTGGTCGTGTTTCCCATCTTCGCATTAGGGGTCATAGCTAAATTGAAAAATTTAAATTTGTGGACATGATATGTTTATACTTTATAGTTTATAACTGTCTTGTATATGCATCCAATATTCTTTGCGGCACATATATGAGCAGTTGTGGCACATATTTGACCAAGAAACTGTTATAACTGGTATCTATGTTCGAACAAATCAGGATAAAACAGAATTTGTGGAATAACTGTATAAGCCCTCTGCAGAGTTGTCTCAAAACAGAGGCTATATATTTATTAATGCAATCACATTTACACAACAGAACATAAAGGAAAGTGTAGACTATAGAGAGACAACTAGTAGTTACAAGGTTATGCTCTTCCAAGAAATTCGAGAGTCTTGGTCTCTCCCTTCCTAGAATTCGAAAGCTTGGTCTCTCTTTCCCAATAACTAATTGATAACTTCCCTAATAACTTTTTCCCCTATTTATTTCTCAACATAAACACGCCATAGTTATTTCTTATCCTCTCTTGTATTTTGTCCTTTTTGACGTTAAAGATAATTTCATTAACGAAAGTCTGACAATAAGTCAAAGTCAAAGACTATAGAAATACAAGGCAGTGTCTCTTCAATCCTTATGCAATCCGGATTATGAAGAGCATATTTTGCTAAATAATGGGCAGCTTGGTTAGCCTCGCGCCTAACATGCAAAAAATTTAAACTATCAAAACAAACAATCAAATTAATACAATCCCCAATAATAGATCCGACCTAGGTGGGAGATTGTTGATGAGCGTTCAGTGCCACGACCACATTAGAAGCATCTAATTCCGCTATAAGATTCATAAAAGACATGTATTTTGTCTGATACAATGTCTAACAGAAACCTATTTATCTTTCTCAAAGACCATCGCATATCTCAGTCGATTCAGTTATTGACGCACTCTTCAATTTCTTAGAAGAATTAATTCATTTTAATTTTTATAAATTTGCATATTATATCACAACTGAAGGTGGTAATGATACATGTATTTCTCATGCCTTTCTGCAGCTTGTAAATTTAAGGACTACTGTGTCTTCTCGGCTGCTTCCCGAGGTATTTTCTTAAACATGACTTTTATTTTCCCACTGGTTTTTCACTTCTTAGGATGTTATTTCTTCTTCCGCAGTGTCTTTCGACCAATAAAAGAGCTGCTTTAACCGAGATAGTGGATGTGTTACGATCTGTGTGTCATGCACATAGATTGCCATTGGCACTAACATGGATTCCCTGTTTTTACACTGACGGCACAAGAGATGAAACTACTAGAATACAAATTAAAGAGGGTAATTCAAGTTCTAGAGAAAAAAACATACTGTGTATTGAAGAGTCAGCTTGCTATATAACTGATAGAGTGATGGAAGGATTTGTGCGTGCATGCATTGAACATCCTCTTGAGGAAGGGAACGGTGTAGCTGGGAAAGCACTTCAATCAAACCATCCTTTCTTCTATTCTGACGTGAAAACATATGATATTAGTGAGTATCCGCTTGTTCATCATGCACGCAAGTTCAATTTGGGTGCTGCAGTTGCAATCAGGCTAAGGAGTATTTATACTAATAATGATGATTACATATTGGAATTCTTTCTTCCTATCAATATGAAAGGGAGTTCAGAACAGCAACTCTTATTAGACAGCCTCTCAGGTACCATGCAGAAAATTTGTAAGAGTTTGAGGACAGTTTCAGGTGCTGAAATATTAGAAACGGAAAGCTCAGTGGTGGGGTTTGGAAAGAAAAATGTCCCAAGTTTCCCCCCCACATCTACGAGGAACTCTCAGATATCATTAATAAATGAAAAGGATGGTTCTGTTCAGAAGCTATCATTGGATGCTTCTAACCTGAGAAACAATGGAAACGAGCCTTCTTGTAATCAGGTTTACACCTACTATCCTTTGGCCTAATGAATGACTTTTATTATCTTGCAGAATTGTTTATAGCATGTTCTTCTTAATGTTTAAACTTGTAAATAACTTCCCCCAGAAATGAGAATGACTAGCAAATGTATTTTGGCAAGCATTTCTGATTTCCATAATGTTTACAATGAAATGTCTAAAATTTATTATGATGATAACAGTGAAATTTAATGTAAAATTGCATCTCTGTCTGAGGAAGCATTTGTTAAAAATGATTGTGAATCATGGAGTTGAACAAGGGACCAAAAATACAAAACCTCTATCACACTTCATGTATGCTATAAAGGAGTATACTAATGGGGAAAAAAATTGATAGAATTTATGCATCAATTTTTGCAAGTTATTGATCGTATGACTGTTTTTAGTGTTTCCTGAGATTCAACTTTGTTTTTGTGCAGGAAAATAATGGATCGAGAAGGCGAGTTGAGAAAAAAAGAAACACATCAGAGAAGAATGTTAGCTTGAGTGTTCTCCAGCAATACTTTTCTGGTAGTCTGAAGGATGCTGCAAAAAGCATTGGTGGTTAGGCTCCAACGTTATTTGTCCTGATTTCTGTATATTTATTTATTGACCTGGCTTATTTATTTTGGATTATGGTGACAGATATCAATTTATATCATATCTGCATTTGCTTGAGTTATATAGGTGGATCTTAACCATAATTTAAAATGTATACCTTAATGTTGTGTTTGGGTTAAGTAATTTGAAATATTAGATAATTTAAAATACAGTGGTATTATAATGCAGCAATTTAAAACCCGCATGCTTAATTAATTTGTTGTTTGGATAAGTATTTGTGATATTTGTTCTTGTTTCTTGCTACCACTGCTATACTCGTTTCTTGCTACCACCATTATACATCCTCACCAGCCACAACATAAAAGCAAAGCCTACTCTTACCACTACACCATGTCCATCTTTAGCTATAGCTACCCTAAACCAGCACATCCATTTCTACACCATCATCTTCGGGTGATCAATGCCACAAACACCTTCTCCTCTGCCTCCCTAACTCTCATGTATGCTTAACCCTTCCCCAGACAAAATCGAGACTTTTGACTGCATAGTTTTTCACATGATCTGCAAGAATATGACCATATAGCGCTTCTCTATATGGAATGTAGATCTGAAGCCACAACGATTGATAGTAAGATGTGTTAGTATAATTGGTGGAGTTTCAAAACTTGATCTCAAGAGGTAGAATTTCAAATTCTCCATTTTGAGAAAAAATTAACCTGAATAAAATTTCTTGTGATGTTTTAAATTCCTGTTTCAACTACCCCAAGCATGTTATTTTATACTTTCAGTATTTTGAATTCTTGCAAAAATTATATTTCCTTCTTAAAATCTCTTATCCAAACACATTTAGGTTTTGAGAGGCATTATGTTTTTAATTCCTTCCATAGTTTACCACTTCTAGGCAAAACAATGAAAGCAAAGTAAGTATTTTATAATGAAATTGTTTCAACGGTTCTGATTGCATGTTACACCTGTGTATTAAGCATCACTTGATTGTCAAATTTATATTGAAATATACAAGAGAGATGTTTACAAAGTGAGATATGCAGTAAGATAACTTCAAAGCTTAGTGTACTTAAATAAAAATATCTTCATCATTACTAACGATTGAAATTGACATCCATTTACCGTGACTGTTCTATCTAAAACAAAAAATGTCCTTTCATTGTCCAAAGATGTTTTATATTTCTGAAAGCTATTCTTATTTATCGAAACATGTTTGTTTTTAACAATTGAATTATTCTTTGAGCAGTTTGCCCGACAACTCTGAAAAGGATATGCAGGCATCACGGAATTTCAAGATGGCCATCCCGCAAGATTAATAAAGTGAATCGTTCTTTGAAGAAAATTCAGACTGTGCTGGACTCTGTTCAGGGAGTTGAAGGTGGATTGAAGTTTGATCCTTCCTCAGGAGCATTTGTGGCAGGAGGGACAACCATACAAGAAATCAATGAAAATAAAAGCCGCCTTTTCCCCGAGAGAAGTACTACACAAGACTCTGAGCCTATTTCACAAGATGCTGTCTCGGTTCCTAGTGAAGATGAGAATTCGGAAAATAAGTTGGAAGGAAAATTGAAGGAAACCAATACTTGTTCGATCGATTGCAGTGAAGATTCAAAATCATTTGCAATGGATGATTGTCCTGAACAAGCTTGTATTGGTTCCGTTCTTGCAAAATGTGATGAATGGGTTCTAAACAATGGCGGTTTGAGAGAAGAAAAACGTAAACATAGTACTATTGGCCAGAGGACAAGTTCCTTTGCTGTTGATGAGATGGACACTGGTGCGGATGGGGATGATGATGTTGTTGAACACAACCATCCTACTTCTTCAAGCTTGACAGATTCGTCTAATGGCTCTGGTTCAATGATACATGGCAGTTCATCAGATTACCAGAACTTTAAGAACCAGAAGCCGTCCAAAGGCAAATCAACCATAGTTGATAGCGGGTCTAAAATCGTTGTGAAAGCTACCTATGGAGAAGACACCATTCGTTTCAAGTTTGATCCATCCACAGGTTATTATAAACTATATGAAGAAGTTGCAACAAGATTCAAACTACAAGACGGGACATTCCAGCTCAAATATCTAGATGATGAAGAAGAATGGGTGATGTTAGTGAACGACTCAGATTTGCAAGTGTGTTTGGAAATATTGAATGATATGGGGACACATAATGCTAGGTTTCTTGTTCGCGACATGCCTTGCACTTTTGGCAGCTCTGGCAGTAGCAGTTGCTACTTGGGAGGCAGCTCATAGTATAAAAATTCTAGTTTTTGCTTTGACAAGATTGTGAAAGATTTTGATGATATTTTCACAATCTTATGGGGGGGTTCTGCATACTTGCATGTTGAATATATTAGCGAGCCTCGACACAATGATAAGGTTGTTCAAATTTTGGGCAAGGCTGTGCACATTTGCTTTCTCCAAGTCCAAACTCCACATGGTGAGAGCTTTGTTCATAGATCATCCTCCCTTATAGTTCTGTATATGGTGATCTCACACATAGCAGCAGCATAGAAATTTGTTGTAGTAGTGGTGGTGGTGAGGACTGAGGTAAATGGCTCAGCAGTGCTGTAATGTAATATCAGTTTGTTGTATATATTTCCCAAGAGATGTTATAATTAAATTATGATGACAAAAAATATAGAAAAGAAAAGTGTACATAGTGGTTGTATGAATAAGAGATGTGAATCCAAGTCAAGTAGTGACAAATTTAACGATTACACCAACTCTTTTTTATAAATAAATATGATTTTTATTATAAAAGTAGTTTAATTATGTATTTTGGTGGTTGCTTCTTCGATTTTGATGATATACTCATTGAAAGTGACATGGCAATCAAGTGGAACCATGTATGAAACAAAAGCTTTGGTGTGTTGCTGACTTAATAAAGTTGTTATTTTTCATCAACCTTTATCAACTATAGAATTGTTTGGTCAAGTCAAGGATGTTTATAAATTAATAAAGTTCTTATTCTTCATCAACCAAGTGAAATTAGATAAATATCTATTTCAATTTTTTTACTACAAATTAATTTAAAAATATCTATTTCAAGACTATTTCAAGGTTAATTCTGATAAAGGTTAATTGTCCCTATTTCAAGGTTATAATAGGCTATTTCCATCAAAAATATCAAAATTTAATAGTTTTTTTGGTAAGTGCAGATAACCTTGAATTGAATAGTTTTTACAAATGTCACTTTGAATAGTTACAAATGCTTACTTGAGTTAAATAATACGAAATAATTAGATCAATCAAATGTCACAATATATATTCGTAAAATTTTAAGAATAGATAAAATAGAGAGAATAATAAGCAAAGGGAGCCTTACAAAATGGACCGTCCTAAATAATTCGTCGGATTTAAAAAAACAATTTATTTTTCCAATATTTGTAAATTAAATTGTAATAAAAATAAAAAATGAAAAGATATTTATCCAATTTGAGAAAATAATAAACGGATGAAAGAGGGTCGTTTGGTTTGGCAATTGAAAGCATGTGTTTGTTGACAAGTGGTGGGGCCCATTTACCGAGACCGAGTGTTGAAGATTAAACGATGACGATGATGTAGATGTAGTAGATCATCCCTTACCTTCTACTTTCTTCTTCCAACAACAACAATAATAATAATAATCACTTAATCGCTGAAAGAAAGAAAGAAAGGGTTTGGAATTGGATATCACTTAATCGATTATATGGTGTTTGTTTTCCCCTATTCTTCAATAATCGATTAAATTCATTCATTTAATGGCTTCCAACCCTCAACCATCAGGCAGGTTCCTTCTCTTTCTCCTCTTTTTCTATTCATTTTATCATCATTCTCTGTTAGGATTAGTGTTTCATTGCCGTTTACCACATCAATTCTCTCTCTTTCATCATCAATTTTTTCGGAACCCTAAAATCCCCTTGTTATTTATACGTGTGAATTACGATACTCTGATACCAATTGTAGTTCAATTTCAATCGAGAGATTGTTTCTTGTGGGACTTTTTCTTTTTAGTTTAACATCTTAATCCATAAAAAAATTCTGTTTTTTTCTTCATTGTGAGAAGAAGCATCCTGTTTGGATAAACAACTTATTTGCAGCTTATAGCACAACCACTTTTCTATAGCTCTGTCTATAACAAAAGATAAATAATAAAGTTAAATTATTTTCGTATAAGCTGTTTTCATAAGATTTCTTTGACAACTTATCAAAACAAGCTGAAACAGCTTATGAACAATGCCATAAGCTGTTTTTGTAAGTTCTCACAAAACTTATGCCATTAGAAAAGCTCAAATTAGTCAATCCAAACAGGCCCTCGATGTGTGATACTATAAAGTATAGCTTTTACAGACTGTAGTTCATTAATGAAGGTGGAGCCATTTTACAATGATTTTAATTTTTAAATTAATTTTGTGTTGCAGCAAGTAATCCTCCACCAAAACCTTGGGAACGATCAGGTTCTTCATCTGGTCCCGCACCTTTTAGACCGCCATCAGGTGGAAGCACAAGTGACGTTGTTGAGGCTTCAGGGACTGCAAAACCTGGGGAAATTGTTACCACCGCTGATAGAAGTGCAGCTGTCAACAGGAATACTCTCGCCAGGCCTGTTCCCGCAAGACCATGGGAACAGAACTATGGAACTAACAGCTATGGAGGCGGTGCGTTAGGTGGTATGTTTGTTTTAATTTGTAGCTCTTTATCTGCTTTCAACATTTTCCTTGTTTGCCTATTTCAAACAATCCTTTTTAATTTATATTTTTCTTACAATCTGCAGGATATGGTTCTACAATGAATTATAATTCTGGATATGGATCTGGGCTGTATGGATCTTCTTATGGTGGTGGGCTAGGAGGAGGAATGTATGGTGGTGGTGCCGGTGGGATGTATGGTAACAGTATGTACAGAGGAGGATATGGAGGCGGCCTTTACGGGTCATCTGGGATGTATGGTGGAGGTGGAATGTATAATAGTGGCCTTGGGGGTCCAATGGGTGGAATGGGTGGGTATGGCATGGGAGTTGGTCCTTATGGTGGTGAACAAGATCCCAATAATCCATATGGCGCCCCTCCATCCCCGCCCGGATTTTGGATTTCTGTGATGCGCGTGGTAAGCCATGCGATACTTTTGGAACTTAATTTTTCTTCCATGGGAATAATTGATCAACATGTACCATGGTCAATGTTTTTCCGTTTTGTTTAACTGGATTGTGAAGTTGCGTGTAGTTTTTATATTGCTGACATTTTCATGTTTGCAATGGTTATATTTCCGATTAAACTGTATATAGGACAATATATTTTGTCTTTGGATGTTATTGAGCAAAGATAATCAGAACCTCATTTTCATGATATTAGTTAGGAATAGGATTTCCTGTGAGCAATGTGAGGCAAGACAAAATAGAAACAGTAATCATGTTAGTGGCCTGTAATGAAACTCTCTGTATCTAGAAGTATCCAGTTAGTAAAGCTCCATATGATCATGAACATTGTGTATTTGTATTTAGGGTACATTTTTGTGCACTCTTCTTACTCTTACCGTGGTCCACCATTACTTCTCTCCTTTTTTTCCCCTTTGGATTATTTTAATATGAATATTGATATTTTTTTTGTTATTTGTTGTCCACAAATATGATTGGTACATGTTGAATTTATTTCCCTCTAATGACAGATGCAAGGTGTGGTTAATTTTTTCGGTCGGATATCAATACTCATAGACCAGAACACCCAGGCATTCCATTTGTTCATGACCGCCATGCTTCAGGTTTGGCCTTCATCGTCCTATTTCTTGTGATTTGTTTATTTGCTTATTTGCTAATTGTGTACCCACTTCCCATGGTTTTTTAAAGATTGAAATTAAAGTAAAAAAACAAAATCATATATGCTCTATCTGTGTGATTTGAATTGTGATTTTTTTGCTCTGGTGAAGCACTAAAGCCTATACATACAAGGATTGGTTTTGGAATTTTTTTATGGTTATCAAACTCAGGGTAAGTGAACCAAACTCTGATGCGTTCTAGCTCTATCGAGTTGAATCCCTCACGAGCTAGGGGAACCAAGTCCCACCAACCTTCACTCGTTTTAAACATCATGACTGAGTTGTCAACTTGACCATAGACTTTGAACTTGTTATGCTATTTTTATGTGCTGACTGTTGAGTTACGCACCTATCTCATGATTTGTGAATTTTTCCATTATTTTATAATTGTGATTCTATGTTTGTGCATTTGTGTTGGTTGTGAACCCATCTGAGTTTAATATATTGGCCCATCTGAGTTTAATATATTGGTTGCTTTCCAATTTGGTATTATGATTTGCTTTATTGTTCATTTAGAATATTAAATATTTACTATACACATAGCAAATTAAATTCTGTTATATACTTCGATGGATGTTTTATCTGTTGTTTTTGTATGAAGTAAAATCTTACAAGTCTACATATAAAGTCTACGAAGATCTTACGAGTTTACGCGGACTCTCGAGTTTGACTTTTATTCCTATTTAACAAATCAACTTTTCATATTGGAAAGTTGTCTAAAAAGTATGTGGTGAAACTGTTATCCTTTGGATATTATCAGGAAATATTATTTCTAGTGTCAAATAATGGAAACAGGATAGTGTTTGGATCTAGATTGTATAATGTTAATTGAGGTTTGTGGAACCAATTTAAGAATCATTGAATCTATGTTATATGGATGCACAAGTGACATCATAGCTTATATATATGATTTGTGATGTGTTAACTTGTCTGGATACAAACATTTTAAGGCTATTTTCGTCATACATGATGAACAACAACATATTCAGGTAAAACCAAAAGCAACTTTGTCCTACTTTTCTGAAGAAAAGAAGTATGAAAATAATCAAAACATCTAATTTAAATTTTGAGCACATACTGCTTGACGGATGTATTATCTCAGTATTTCACAGCAATGCACTCATTTTACCTTTTGTGATATTGATTTGATTTATTAGTTATGGAGAATGTTAACCAATGCCCCCGGGGCATTGGTTAAGCAGCTAAAAGAGGTAAGATTTTATTAAAAAGTGGTGTAATAATTAGTTAGTAAAAAGTAACAGCTTATGTTTCCAAGACAATTTATCTACTTTTGGATTCCTTAATCAGTGCCCCGGGGGGGCCGGGGCACTGGTTAACAAGACCCGTTAGTTATTCTATTTTTGTTTTCTTTGAACATGCCAACACTGGGAACCCGTTCCATAATTGCATTTTAATATGTGGTGTGAATATAGTTTAATTTTAGATGATCACTTGGTGTTTGCTGCAGCTGTTTGATCGCTCCGGCATGTTGTATGGGGAGCTAGCTAGATTTGTGTTGCGGTTGCTCGGGATCAAAACTAAGCCCAATAAGGTTAACCCACCAGGTCCGAATGGATATCCACATCAAGGTCCAAATGGATATCCACATCAAGGACAACACAATTCTTCTGGAAATATGAACTACATTGAGGCACCAAAGGCTGCTCCAAGTGGTTCTTGGGACAATGTATGGGGAAACGACGCCAGTCAATGATTTGGTGAATTTAGTTAGTGTGTTCAAGTACATTAAAGAAAAGTACATTAAAGAGAAGAGAGAATCATCAGCATTTCAAATGAAGACACAGAAGCTGCAGAATTCATGTATATCCTAATTTTAATTGCAGTTTTCTGTTTTTCTTTCCCTAGATTGTTTCTTGGTTTTACTGGAAGCGGGATCTTCAGAAAATAAGATATTATCCCTACCTTTATACCTTGTCGTCGTTTGCTTTGAATATGCAGGATGCAACTATTTCTAAGTACATGTATTATTTTTGTGTCTAGAATGAATGTAAGCTTGCATATCTGCAGAAGTTTTGTGGTACACCTTAAATTGCATTTCTTTTGATGTCCTCTTTTTTAAATGTCAACATTAATTCATCAGAACCACCTTTATATGGTGAATTTGAGCGTGAACCACCTGTATAACCAAGTGATTGGCTTGCCTCTGAAGTTCTCTAACATTTTGAGTTAATTTAAACATTGACAAGAACCATTTCCAATCTCTGAAAAATTAAAAGGTAAATTGGTTTTAGGGGCAAACCAACGTGAAAATGATTACAACGCATGTTTGGTGGAAAATAAGTTGATTTGTTGGGTGGGAAATTGTCGACTTGGCTAGATAAAGCATTTTTTTTTCTTTTTCTTTCTTTCTTCCATTTCTTTGTTGAATGTGTTTGTGCTTCCATCTTGTTTTCATCTCTTATTTTCCGTCAATCTTGTGATTAACTTTCATTTTCTATGAATATAATGGATGTTTGAGGAAATATCAAAGATCTACATTCTTTAAACTTCAAATGGACCATATTCTTGACTTGTTGCATATAGTAGGAAGCATAGGACTTCAAGGTTGGAAGTTGAGTTTTGGTGGTGGTTATTAGACATCACAGGTTTTGTGGTGGTTCAAGGTGGAGATGAATGGCTTGTGGCTGCATTGGTGGTTGGAGGAGGCCATGGTTAGCTGGCAGATGTGCTGTTAATGGTGGTTCTAGAAGGATATATGCGTCAATGCGTAAGGTTGGGGATAGTGCTCATTGAAAGCTCGATCGGGAGATTGGGGCTGTCTTGTAACCCTATTCATCTGAATAATCATAATCTGCATATATTCAACGATCTTTTAGTTTTGTTTCACGAAAAAAGTCATTGAGATAGTTCATTATTTTCTCTTTTATACATGGTTCTACGAAGCAATCGGGGGTTAAATTTTGTTTGTTTGAATATGTTAGAAATCATCACTGAGAAGAACAAACTGGTATGTTAGGAGCTAAGACTTGGCTCCAACTTTGGTAAGATTCTTGCTAGTGATGTAGTCAAAATAAGAGTGGTAGAGAATGGAAAAACTAACGATAAAATCATTGTTGATTACTATCTCCATTTCGTCTTAATTATTGTTTAGACAGTTTTCTTTTTTTTAAGAAGATAAACTAATCCACCTAAAGTGACACTAAAAAAATCAAATTGAAATTTGAGATTTTAAAAAAGAGCACATTCTAAGATGGTTTTAAGGCGGTACCACCAAGTCAACCAAAGTGGATTTATTAGACTTGAGTTTAAACAAAATATATTATATTTATTGTTATTGTTGCTTTAAAAAGTTCCTCCTTAAGCCTTGAGTGTATTTTTATGTTTAAAAATAAATAAATCCTTGAATGTATTTTTCATTGCACATGGTTTTTCCTATGTATACATCTAAACTTGAATTACTTTATATTAGCTGTCATCTTGTTTTTCCTCTCAATCAAATTTGACTTTGATTTTAAAATCTTCTATCTTTTCACTCCAATGTAAAGAACTCAATTTACATTTTTAACTTGCTTAGTGAATCCTATAATCCATCCACAATTGCTAATCATAACATGCCCTTGCAAAAAACTTGTCTTGTTCTCCACAATGGCTGCCATGTCATGTCATACACATATTTCATTAATGTTACAAGAAACTATTCTTTGGCAAATATAATAACACACCTTTGGATATGCTTGTGAAACAACAAGTGAATTAAATTTAAACAAAACTTAAAGGGGTATATCGGAAATGCAAATAAACACGTTAATATTTGTTTTATCGTCAGCGACGAGATAGACAACTTTTTAATTTTTTTTAATAAATCAACGATGATTAACAAAAATGATTAGACAAACATTTAATTTTCACAAGGTAAAGAACTAACATTTAAATTATGATTACGAAAAACATTCATATTTTGTAGATGTTTAAATAAGATTATCTCGTTGAGAGAATCTTTAATTAAGTAAATTATATACTATTTTTGTTAAGAAAAAAAACCTTAAACAAAAAGAAAAAGGTAGTAAAAGAAAAGAAAAGTGAAGTTTGGTGTGGTTGAAGGAAGGGAAAGATGTTTGTGAATTTGGTTGAGTGATGATGATGTTGCTTGCTTGCTGCACTCATTCACTGCTACTCATCACTAGCTACCTCTCAAATTCTCACTTTTAACTACCAAACCAAACCAATCCAAATTCCAACATATCAACCATGAACAACAACGACGACAACAACAACAAAGACACTAGTACCATAGGAATCCTTGATTCTCGATTCAACCAAACCCTCAGAAATGTTCAAGGGTATCTTTTTCTTCTTCTTTAAATTAGTTCCTTGTAAAAATATTATCTTTTCTTAATTTCACTCCAAAAAAAAATGGTATTTCATGAATGTTCATGATCTCGAGAATTACGCTGCCCGATTTGTTGATTAGTTTATCATCGGATATAGGAAAAACCCATTAAAAAAGTTGATTTTTTTAACACTAAGATCAATGATTATGAATTATTATTGTGTTAGATAAATGATAATTAACCCCAATTTTCATCTGATCCGTGTAGTCAAATTGGATGATTTTTTCTTAGTGTTGTGGATAATCGTTATGAAATGTGGTGATAATTGAAGTTAGAAAAGTATGAATGATTGAGCCCTGTTTCAGTTCTTAATATTTTGCATTTGAAGCATTTTTTGATTGCTGTTAAAATTGTAGATGATATAAAAAATATGTTTTTAGTGAATTAGTTATTTGTTATTCTTGTATAGAATTTTTTATGTATCATGGATTTTCAAAGTTGGTACTTCATGTTTTTATTTTTCTTCCTCTTTAGTGAGTTGATTGATGAACGATAATTTGTTTTGTTTTTAGATTTATATGTTTCAGAGAGATAGTTTGTACCTTATACAATTGATATGTTGTTTCTTTGTCAAGGTTACTCAAGGGTCGTAGCATTCCTGGTAAAATCTTATTGACCCAGAGAGTAGATCCGATAGATAATTTAGGCTTATGCTCGCCAACTTACCAAAGGAGTTCCTCATATAGTGATACTGGCACGAGCGATCGAGCAACTGAGACAGTAGAGGTAATTTTAGTATTCATATTTTGTGGTTATGTCTGATTAACTACTATATCTATAAGACTGATAGATATCATTTCATCAAGTGTGACTTCTACTCTTAACACAGGAGGAAGTTCACAGTGGAAGCAAACCATTTGGTATTACCAACGATAGTAAATTAAAAACATCGACCTCACATGTAGAGAACCCAACTGAAGAAGTCCGGAAATCTTCCATGGGTGGTAGGACTACTGATTCTGCAAGAGTTATGAAGTTCACTAAGGTTCTTTCTGGAACCATGGTTATATTAGGTATACTGTTATCTTCTGTATTTCTATTTTCTTTTACATCACATATTGACTTATTCTCTATTTGCTCCTAAATAACCTCTTCCAGTTATGAAAGCATCATATGTAATTCTGATGTATATGCCCAGATAAACATACATACGGTTCTACAATGTACAGTTCAAAATAAATTGTAAGAAAAACTGAAACGTTGTGTTAGAAACTAGTACCAAATACATTTTAATAGCAGAAATTGACTTTTATTGATGGCAGAAACCTTTACAACAAACAGAACTACACACACTGTAGATAATGTAGAATTCACACATACACAATTACTATCCAAGAAATTCAAGAGTCTTGGTTTCTCCCTTCCAAGAATTTGAAAGCTTGGTCTCCCTCCCAAAACCATGCAAAAACTATCTCATCATCACTTTCTCCTTTCACTTCTCTATTTATTCCTAGAATTAAACAACATAACTGACATATTAACTGCCTGTATCTGCCATAATAAGTCTAACACGTTGCCATTCTAAATAACTTGATATTTTCTCTCTTCCGATTTTTTAGTTGTCGAGTTTTATGTGAACTTAGGTTTGGTTATCAATTATTATTATTAATATATATATATATATATATATATATGTATGTACACAGTTATGTACTTGTCTCACCATTTACTGCTTTATCATAATCAGACATAAAGAATTGATATCTGCCTTTTCAGGTTGTTGTTGGTTTATATGCACAAACGATTCGTAGAATATATACTCCCATCACAACAAGAAGCTATATTCCACTAATAAAAAATTAACTACTTGAGTGTCTTTCATTCCCTTGATTTTGGCCCAAAATTTGGTTCATTGTCAAGTATCTATCATTCTTGTTTGCTTATGCTATAAAGCAATTATGCCTGAATAATATTTATTTAGTTTTCCATTTTTCAATGTTAAACTTATTATGCAAACCGTAATTTTCTTCGTTAACTATCCTGTAGATAAATTGCGTGAATTAGCTTGGAGTGGTGTTCCAGATTATATGCGTCCTACAGTGTGGAGACTTCTCTTGGTAAGCTCTATATGATCTTCAAGAAGCACAATTACTATAATCTTAGAGTTCAGATCAGAATTTTTTAGGATATGTGTATTCTTGTTATATTTTGGTGATATCTAAACAAATTATTGAGGATGGGTTTCAGAATTATTCTTTCATGGTGATTTAATGCTGCTTATATGAAAATTGCATTGGAAAATGATCATACAAATGATTTTGAAAAAGAAAAATTAGGGGTATTTGGCCTATTGATAATCATTTTAAGTCAATAGGTCAACATCATGATTTTCCATGGTTAATTTTTCTTCTTGAAATTTAAAGATGAACTGACAACAGGGATATGCACCAACTAATTCAGATAGAAGGGAGGGAGTTTTGAGAAGGAAGCGGCTCGAGTATCTTGATTGTGTTTCTCAGTATTATGATATTCCTGATACGGAACGCTCAGACGATGAGATCAGCATGCTTCGCCAGGTATCCTTAATTATGCCACTCTTAATTATTGACGAAAATAAACACTTTTTTTTAACGTTTGCTTTTTATGTTTGTTAGATTGCCGTTGATTGTCCAAGAACTGTACCTGATGTTGCATTCTTCCAGCAACCACAAGTTCAGAAATCACTGGAGCGTATTCTTTACGCATGGTATATTACAGATAACCTGTTTGTTGGGCCTGATATTATTTTCATTCTAGTGTTCTTTGTTGTGGATTTTTTATTCTGAGGTCAAAAGATGGATTTTAGTTTGAGCAAGATGGTTAGACAGTGTTTATAAGGCGGGATTTGTACTTTCTTTTGAGATTGTATTCAATCTTGTCTGAAATAGTTAGCAGATGAAATTAGACTGTTTGTAGATTCCCTTCTAGATGAAATAGTTATCACTGAAGTTAGACTGACCCTAGATTTTGTTCTGATTATCTTACTGATTGATAATCTTGATGGGCACTGTTTGTAGAATCCCTTCTAAAAATGGATTAAGCTTTAGAAGCATGTAAGACAGTGTGGATATTTAATGCACTTTCAGAAGATGCTGAGAATATTTGCTCTAGTTTCACATACTTCTGTTTCTTCCTAGCGGCAGTTTAGAGCCATGACGTAGGAAAAGAAACTAGATAAAAGATGCAAGAACACTGACGGTTTTTGTGATCTACCTTTCGCATTTGAAGTACATAATACAGTAATAAATTGGATCGGTTGCAATCTATGCTTGAGATGGATACTCTTGAGATCTTTCTTTAATTATGGATTAGGTCATTAGCCTTCTTGTTGACTATTTTTTGCTTGCGAAATCTATGTTTATATATCATGGTTATTTTACTTACATGATAACCTCATCTTCTTCCAGGGCCATTCGGCATCCAGCAAGTGGATATGTTCAGGGGATAAATGATCTTGTCACGCCATTTTTTGTTGTTTTCCTATCAGAATACTTAGAAGGGAGCATAGATAACTGGACAATGTCTGATTTATCTTCAGATAAAATCTCTAATGTAGAGGCTGACTGCTATTGGTGCTTGTCAAAATTGCTTGATGGTATGCAAGACCATTACACATTTGCTCAACCAGGAATTCAAAGGCTTGTCTTTAAGTTGAAGGAATTGGTCAGGAGGATTGATGGTAACCTTTTTCTCAGGCCTGTTTTTTTTTCTTCAAGCATAGTATCTATGATTGTATGAACTTAATACCCCATTTTTGCATTTGGATTTGGACATGTATTAGTGTTACCAAACCAACTTATTTTGTTTGTTATTTACCACCTCTATTTCAATATATCAGTTTATGTTTTTTGTACAGTAAATGAAAAAGCCATTATATGCCCTCAATTTTAGAGAAGTAAAACTATATTTGACTAAATTATCTCCTCAGTCTTCATCAGTGCTCTCTCTTTATTCACTTTGTAGAGATACCATTAGACACTGCTTTCGTGGTTTTCCAAAGTGACATATAAAATAAAATGAAATTTATTATCTAAAACAAATATGTTGAAACTTAGGGAGTATATTATTATTTGTATATATCCAAATACAATCTGTTACTGAAACTTTGAGCTGCGCCAGATCCTGTTTCAAGCCATATGGAGAATCAGGGACTAGAATTTCTTCAATTTGCTTTCCGCTGGTTCAACTGTCTTCTAATCCGTGAGGTCTGCTCTGATTTTTTTTTTCCGTACAAGTTCAATAAATTTCTACAGAAGAACAACACTATAATTAATAAAGGGACTGCATATTAAATTTCACGAGATAATGGACTAAACAAATTTGCACAGCTTTTATGCCTTATTAAGTGTGATGTCTGATTTATGTTATCAGATACCCTTCCATCTTGTCACACGCCTTTGGGACACATATCTAGCCGAAGGAGATGCCTTACCGGACTTCCTTGTGTATATATTTGCTAGTTTTCTTCTTACGGTGAGTCACTATACTTTGTCCCATTTTTATTATAATTTGTTTGGATTAAATTTTCTCTTGTAGTCGAGATGATAAGGAATGGTAATTTTTGGTCAATATGTTATGTGCCCCACTCCAACCGGTGGATTTCAGTAAACAACGGTTAAAACGCTTTGTGTGTTCATCTCAGATGGGATGGATATATTTTAACAATCATTGCAGATGACACAGTTTTCTTTATGTCATCTGAAATTTTTGTGCCGAACTAGGAACCTAGAGCCACAATCTCACATACCTTTTTTATTGGTTCCATTTAGCATGTTAGGTTATAGATTCTTCATGTATGTTGCTCTGAAGCTCCTTACCCTTGTTCTTTTTTTGGCATTCTTTATTTTTACTGTCTAGGAGAGGATTTAACTCTTATATTTTCAGTATGGTTGCTTTTGATTATTTTCTTTAGCATTGATTATACACTATAAAAGTAAATGTTCTCTAATATATATCGTCGTTTTTTCAGTGGTCAGACGAAATTCAGAAGCTTGATTTTCAAGAGTTAGTAATGTTCCTTCAACACCTTCCAACTCAGAACTGGACTGATCAGGAACTCGAGATGGTACTCTCTCGTGCATTTATGTGGCACAGCATGTTTAACAACTCTCCTAGCCATTTAGCTGCCTAAATGCCTCTGCTGAATTTCTGTATTTAGTTTTTCTATTTGCAGCTTTTTCCTCATTCCATCCTACTTTTTTGCCCTTTAGTGTGTGATGCTTGTTTCAGATAGATGAACTATTTTTTTTTTTTTTTTACCATTCTTACTTTTATTTTGCAATGTAATATCTTGTAAAGGAGAGGTAAAAATAAACTGGAGATAGAAGCTAATTTTGTTGTATTAAATCTTCATATCTAGCAATGTCAACAACCAATGGGAGTTAATTTTCAGTTATATTGATGATTTGGATGGTCTTGTATGATTTTATGTCAATGATGCTTTGCTTAGTTGATTTAAAGCTGCAAGTATGCTCAAACAGTCATTGCTTATGAGTACACAACTCATACTCTGGATTCTACCATTATTTTCTCAACAAGGAAAGATCATATCATAAAACAGAAATACAGAATAGCAACAACCCTCATTGTTCATTGTTATAAATGATTGTTCAAATCTAAAGTACAAATGATCTCATCAACATTGCAGCATCGCTAGCATATAGCTTGGCTACCTGCTAACCATGGCAAAACCAGTAGTGCCTATCACATTCACACAGGACATTATTAGAATCAACAAACTTGCTTGATTAGAATCAACAAATCCACCTTGTTGTGATTTTTAGTTTAACAAACTTTTGAAGTTTTAAGCAGTGATACTCAGCAATCCTCTAATTAACAAGGAGAAATTTTCAGATACAAGAAACATTTGTGAAGGGAATAGTGCAGGTGAAATTGCAATAGATAGTGCATGAGAGGATACTTCAAATAACGTTTAAACATGAAGGATATCATTTTATCTCAGTTTTATTCTCATTATCTAATTGAATGAACAATTTAAATATCAATAACCCCTTTAAAAAGTTATTAATAATAATATCTTTATATGGTATTTTTATATTTGTCAATTAGTTTACTCGTTAATTTTATCAAATAGTTCAAAGTCAATCTATTAGTTTACACTTTACCGATTATCAGATAACCTATCATCAATATGTTGATAGTGTAAACTCATACATTATCTATTAGGCAAATTTTTATTTACTCATCAATAAAGGTGGGTGAAGTTATCAATATAAGTTTTCACCAATTAAAATCATTCATTTGTCTTTCACCATTTATGACATAAATAATGGAACGCAAATTAATGATTTTGATAGATGACAACTCACATTGATAACACTATATAGATAATGCAGTTGCCATCTATCAATAAACTTATTTACCGTTTACTAACGGGTAATTTTTACTTAACAAAGTTCAACTCCATTTTACATGAATGTTACCAAACTCTTCATATTTATAATAGTTAAAGAATTAATTTGCATATGTTCTGTCTGGTAAAAAGTAACGGATAGCTGATGAGTTAGTTTATAGCGGATGGACTTATAACAGTCACATTATGAGTTAGCTTATTGCTAATGATAGATAAGTTGATTGATTGAATTTGTAGTGTTTGTTAAAGTTAACTGTTGAATTAATTTATAAATATGAACCGACATAAAAAATATTTAATTAACATTTTTTTTCCAACTAAGATTACAGGGGTAAAATTGAGATAAAAAGTAATAAATTATAAGCTACTTGAAGTAGCTTATCTAAAACTGCTATAAACTCGTATAAATAAGCTATAAACACATAGAAAAATGACATTTATCAAACATATAACTTTTTAGTCATATAAACTATAAGTTCAAATACAGATTTTACGAAACATACCCTTGTGTCTTTAAAAAGACCAAAAACTGCATTCTTAAAACTCACTAGCACTCCTCTCACCGTCTCACCGCAAAAGATTCATGTTTCTTATTGATTAATCTTATTCGTTTTTATTTCAACGATTGTGATTTCCTTAATTAATCAGTTTATAATATATCTAGATCATGATCAATTGCTACGCTAACCTTTACTAACAATATGATTCCATTGTTGCAACGATATATTTATCTATTTCCCTAAAATAAAAAACAATATATTTATTGATGACAATTTTATTAATAATTCATTTTTTTAACCAAAGCAAAGTTAACTATCATTTATCAACATTGTGCAATACAAGAAGAACGAGAATGAAAAATACGGTGACTAACGCAAGAACATAGTTCATTTTTTTTAAAGAACTAAAAATAATATATTAATAACCAAAAATAGTCTCTTTAGCACAAGGTGTACCAGAAGAAACTACAAGTCCAGGAGTTACAAAAACAAAAACAACCAACTAAAGAAACTAATTAGGAGATTGCTTTTATACATATCAAAGGATTAAGTCTTCACGTTGTGAAATAAAAAAAAAAAAAAAAAAAAAAGATGAACTACCGGAAAGTCTGAATCTTAATATTCTCCTTAAATAGTTAGACTCTCAGCGTGAAAAATTCTTTTGTTCTCCTCCTTCCGAATCATATACACCACAGTTCCAAATAATTCATTTTTATTGATGTCAATTTTCTAGAAGCATGGTCATGGTCATATATGGAATGTATGAAGTATAGTTTTGAGATGTAGATGCACAAATAAGAAAACACATTATCAACATTATCCAATTGGGTGTTCTTAAAATTTCAACAAAATAAATTCTCAAATTCTATGCGAATCAAGAACGTCGCATATATTAAAATAGGTAAATTCTTCCTTACCCATATAAAATAGTCGATAGCATTACCCACAACCAAACAAATGGTAAATATGGATTTATTTTTTTTTATTTTCCAAAAGAAATCAAACAACTTTATCAAGTAGGTTTATGAATTTTGTTGGATGTTCTTTTTGTAGATGTTTCTTTTTCCGTTTTACTCTTATTTAAAATATTTTATTTACTATTTTATTTTTCAATAGTATTACTTAAATTATTAATTAAAAAATAGTCAAGTTTCATTAAAAAAGGAATAAACTTACCATAATAACAAAAATATTATCTATAACAATGTATAAATAAAATAATCTATAAAAATATTATTTATTATTCCAATTATTTTTTTGGTAATACAAGATAAAAATAAACAGAAAGGAAGAAAAAAACAAGAAATAAAAGCTACAAGGAGGCAAAAATGCTTCTACGGCGAGCAAACTGAACTCGAAGAGCATCATCCTGTAGAAGAGGCAAGATTCCACCAAGTGGTTCTAAAAACTCCTGCCAGGCTTCATTACAGCTATCACCCATCTTCGCCATGAAATCAGTTGTAGCATTTGCCTCCCGCCACGTATGATTCAGTTGGAAATTCCAGTCGCGAGCCATTAGATCCTTGATATTGCTGATAATAGGCGCAAAGAGGTGCCAAGGATTCACCTCTGTGTTAACCAGTTGAATGGCCAGAGTTGAGTCTGAGTAACAAATAAGATGCTGATACCCCTGATCCCACGCAACTCGCAGTCCATGATAAATAGCCAGCAACTCCGCCTGAAGAATGGATGAAATACCAATGTTCCCTCCAAACCCGTATATCCAAGACCCATCATGCCTTCTTAAAACTCCTCCAAAATCGGAGATGTCTGGGTTACCGAAGTTGCTACCATCAACATTAAGCATCGTAGCCGAGCTCTCCACCGGGTGCCAAGAAGTCCATCGTCCACTTTCGTTTGCAGGACCAGTAACAATACACGTTTTGTGAATGAGGGTTGAAAGCTTGTACACCTCCATCTTTAGCTGATAAATAGTAATGTGTTCATCCTTCATACATAACAGATTTATTATTCCAATTATGCTCTTAAACATTTTTTTTTATTATTATGCTATATGGCTGATGTCATTGAAAAATATTAAATTTTATATTAGATTTGTTATATTGTTGATATAATATATAAAGTTAAGCATGCAATTACACTTTGAAATCACAAACATCTTTTATATGATTTTGATCAAAACCTAGCTAATTTCATAGAAAAATATTGTTGATAAGATAGAAAGAGCAAACAAATGGACAAGGAGTGCCAGTCTGAACTCTAGTATTTACAATTTTAATGTTTGTATTTTATGTATAGTATTTATTCTTCAAAAAAAAAATGTATAATATTTATTAAAAATCCATATAACTCAAGAGTTATAAAAGAAAAAATATTACACATATTATAACCCATATTTTATTAAATAAACAATTGATATTTGCCTAAAATATTATAACCCGTGTAACCAAAAATAATAATATTATAACCCGTGTTTTATTAAATTGGCTTGGGATCTGGGAGTGTGCTCCTCCTCGAGGTCTCAGATTCGATTCGATTCTCTCAGGTGTCAATTTCAGTACGCTAATTTAACTTCTTCAAAAAAATAAATATAAAAAAGGTAAATTCTAGTTTTTTTTTGACAAAAATAAAAAATAAATTCTAGTTATCCAAATTGAAAAAATTATCAATAATATTAGTGTTAATAAAAGAAAAACGATTTTCATATTATAAAGCGTAATTTTGTGGTGATATCATTTGTAATTTATTAAGTAATCTATTAAGATCTACCTAAATAATGGATTTAAAAGGGTCCCCAAGAAATGGGTAGTGGGATTGGACGCCTCGAATTAGTCGGCCATTGAGCTTAATATCAAGTTTTCAAAATAAAAACTACTTAAAATATAAAATAAATAAATCCTAGTTATCTAACTTGAAAATATCAAGAGTGTATATTTAGAATGAAAATAACATGCACATCAAGGCAAACAAAATCGTCTCCTTATAAATATATAAAATTGATTAAAATAATAATTTAATCAATTAATCGAGTAATATTTTCTCTATCAATTTAATATTTTAAAAAAGGAAAATGCTTTATGGTACGACAAAAGGTGTCGCACCAATTGCACGAATTCCTCAATTTTGAATACCGTCTTTTTTTAAAGTCTAATTCCAGCCATATCTCCCTTTCTTATTTTTCATTAAGTTGTTAGGTATGATATGGTGTACAATGTGCACCCTAATGGTGTGGCTTTGTTGGATTTACAATACAATACTTCCAAAGGATACTTTGTGGCAGAAGCACCGCTGCAAACTATTGGTGGATAATATTTTGTGGTAATCCATTACAAAGTTAATGCAATTCATATTGTGAAATAATAATAATTTAGTTTATATACTATTTTACTTCTGTCAGAAAATAATATTTTATCCTACTTGTAAGTCAAAAAATTGCTAATCAGCATGAGGCGTGAGTTATATACACATGGTAGAGTATTCGTGCAAATTGTGCGACAAATTTGTCGTTCTATATAGCACTGCTCTTTAAAAAATAAATGAATTATCTATTAAAGTTGAAAAAATCTATGTGAAAATCGTGTAAAATTTTCTCTAAAAATTTAATATTTTAAAAACTGAATGAATTATTTATTAAAGTTGAAAAAATCTATGCGAAATGAAATATAATTTAAAACAAAATTTAGTGAATAAATAGTTTTTTTTTTGTGTTGGCCGAGGTTCGAACCCCGGACCTTGCATAAATTATGCGTCGTTCCTGCCAACTGAGCTAAGCTCACGAGGACAAACAAATAAATAGTCTGAAACAAGGACAAAACTCATGTGAATTTCTTTATGTATTTTTTTTTTATGATTCTAAAAATACACTTTTCATGAGTAGTTTATCTAGAAACCAAATGAAAACCACCTAAGAAAATGCACCGTAATTTTTTGCTAGAATCATAATAAGGATACTTAGTTGCCATTTTTTAAATGTTTTTTTGCATGGTACTTCATATAAAATACTCACAACTACCTATAATTTCTCAAATCCACCATTTTTTTTTCAAAGTATGTAACTACGAAAAATGAATTTTAACTATGTGAAGAACCATATAAAAAACATGTAGGGAAAATACAGCTATGTTTTGTCCTTAAAATAAAGAGTTTTTTGAATGACAAATATTAACAACTAGTTGTTAGAAACAAACACAAAGTATATAAATAAAAAGATCAAATGAATCCTTGACAAAAAAATAAAGATCAGACGAATATAATAGTAATAATAGAATTACAAACGAAAAAAAAATCATAGTAATAGTAGCATTAATTAAGGATGCCAAAATATTTATATGCATGATATCTACGGATAAAATCTACTATTGACATAAAATGGATAGCTGAATAGATACACACGAATAAAATAAATTTATATTTTGAGTACTTTAAATTAATGGATACATGTAGCAATTTATAATGATAATTAAGACATTGAATTTGTGCAGAGATATATTCACCAACAAAAAATGTAGAGATATTCATACTATATAAAACATTAAACTTTTTAATGTGTTAATAATAAACAAATTATAAAATTAAATAACATTTAAAAAATATAATCTAAAATGTGTTTTACCCAACACAGAACACGCTCCTTCTCTCTTCTCCCTTTTATGTTCCACCACCACCACCACTGCTGCGCGCCACCACCACCATCACCACCACACCAATCGTTCTCACTCCTTCAACTCCAAATTCTACTGTAACTTCCGCAACTCAAATTTGACAACAATGCATTTTCCTTCACTTTACCTTTCACATCATCAACAACAAAACCCATTCTAATTCTCCATCCAAATACTTGTTCTCTCTGTCATGAACGCTGCTTTCTTCTCTCACCTCTCATCATTCACATCTACCTTCCTCGCAAGAACAACCCAATTCGTAGCATACCGTTCTCTCCCTCACACTTTCTCATTCCCAATTAAATCACACCATTCTCATCTTACGTCATTTCGTTCTCAATTCGTTTTAACAACAGTTGTTACTCGCTGCTATTCCACTAAAAAATTACGAAAAACTGGTTCTGGTCCTGGTCCTGGTTCTGGTTCTTCCAAGTTGCACAAGGTGGATGCCGCTGAAACCACCATGGATCAGGAACAAAATGAAAGGGATGCTTTTTATGTTGTAAGGAAAGGTGATGTTGTTGGAATTTATAATACTCTCACTCATTCTCAAGCTCAAGTTGGATCTTCGGTAATTCTTTTGGTTTTTCCTGTTTTAAAGATCTTGTTTTTATTGGTAATGAAATTGAATTTGAGTAGAAAAATGTTGTTTGAAAATGTAGATTGTGGTTATGGTTAGAGCTTTGTTCTTTTGACACAATATGAGACAACAATTTCGATAGTTAATGTAGTTCAAATGCATTGTTAATTATGTTCAGTGAATGACTAACTGATATAACACAGACACAGTGTAGCAATTTATTAATCATTCACTAAATAGAGTTAATAACAATTTTCATGTGTATATGTATATTTTAACACCTGATAATCATTTATATTTGGACACAATTTGGATGGATAATGGATATGCTGTACAATTGAACACCTGAAAATCGTGGCTAATTAATTACATCGGTGGATGAGTAATGAGTTGCTGCAATACCTTATTATATTTGTCAACAACCCATCAAACGTAATTAGCCACATATTTAAATTATGTTAACCTATCCAAATTGTTGTTAATATTTGTTGTCAAAGTAGCATTTCTGTCATGCTTATGATCTTTGTGGCATGACTTTCGGTTGCTAGCTTTGAAATCACCTTTTTCTTTAATGTTGAAACATAGCTGTTTGATTGGACATGGTATTTGTACGTGTGGTTTACATTTCATTATGTCAAAATTGAAATGTAATCTTCAACGATTCTAAAGCGTGAAGTATTGAACTTTTCATGTTTCTTTTGTGTTAGGTATGTGATCCTCCTGTTAGTGTATACAAGGGATATTCAATGTCGAACGAAACTGAGGAGTACCTTCTCTCTCATGGACTAAAGAATGCTTTGTACACAATTAGAGCCTCTGATTTGAAAGAGGATTTGTTTGGTACGCTTGTTCCTTGTCCTTTCCAGGTAAATAGCAGTTTCAGTGTGTTTGATTTTCCCTTCTTTTTTGATAAATTATCTTGTCTAGAATATAGGAAGGGAAAGAGTTATCTGTGAGTTGAAGAGTGAAGATATGCTTGTGGTTTTGTGCTTTTCACTTTGATTCCTAGATTAGATCTCGGTGTTGTTATTATTGTTGTTGCTTGTGTTTACTTTGATATTGGTTACTACCTTCCTTTGCTCCACACATCATAGTTTAATTGGTGTGAATTTTGAGTCCGAATTCATAACATTCTCTTTGACTTTTATATTCTTGGAAAAGCAAAACAATCGCTAGGTTCCTTTAAAATGTCCAATACATTTTCAATTATCAATCGCTAGGTTCAGTTCCTCAATTACAATTTTGTAAAAGCTATTTTGTGGATACACATCATAAAATAATCAGGTTGTGGATAACTGTATTTTGTTTTAATAACTTTTAGAGATAGTATTCTCAATTCTGTATCATTGTTGGCACATTTCTGTTCCCTTGTTGTATTTTTTCTCCCTAGACACCTTTAACGTGGTTCTAAGTTTGTTTATGAAGAGAATAAGAAGATTTATTATGTGTCTCAGGATCCTTCTTCTACCCAAGGGGCCACATCAAATGCAGATTCATCTAAAAAGAGAGCTCTAGACGTGCTTGAACAAGATAACGTGGTAAGTTTAGCACCATTTGAGTTTATAACATGCTTATCAGGAAGGCACAGATCCAAGATTATGTATCTGAATTATCAATTGAGTAATGATATTTGTACAACCATATGATGACAACTTTTGTGACAACCTTATTTATCTCTCTTCTTATTGGTCAAAAACAATAGAAAGAGAAAAAGAAAGAGAGAGGATAAGAACAACATGTGTGAGTATTAGAGAGAAAGTTGTTCAAAAGTTGTCACAAAATAATTGTACAAATATCATTTCTCTTTTCAATTTGTCATCATTCTCATATTGAGAAAAGTGTACACCAATTTTCAGCCCGAAACCTCCATCGAGTCTAATATTAGTCGAGACATGAGAAAATGTTGTTGATGTAAGTTATTAAGGACATGTTTGTTTTTAAGTTATTAAGGACTTGTTTGGTTCGAGAGAATCTTTTTTGTTTTTACTAATAATTACAAATTATCACATCACTGTTTCCAGAAACACCAAAAGAAAAAAATAAAATTCATTGTTTCATATACAAATAACAATATTTGAAAATAGTAAATAAATTGAAAATTAGGATTTAGGTGGACTTTTGTTATTATTAATGAAAACAGTAAACGCAATCATTTCCTCTAATCAAACATGCCAAAGGTCTTTGACACAATTGTTGGTGGTGTTGCCGTGTGATTAGGGTCACGGTTTGGGTCTCTTTCTTAATGTGTTGATTCTTCATTATTGGATGCACTATCCAGACCTTCTTATTTGTGTATACGTTTTAACATATATTGAGATAACTAGAGTTAGTAAAGGTAGTTAGAGTTGGTTAAATGTTAGTTAGAGAGGACTATAGTTAGTTACAAGTAGTTAGGGTAATTGAGGTCTATAAAAGGACCAACCATGTATTCATTCATGTAATCTTTTTCAATACAATTCATAATGAATTCTAAGGGTTTTCCCTATGTTTCTTCCTATCAATCATACTTCTCCTATGAAGCTAATCTCAATCTCTATGATCCTATTATTTCTGATAACGTATAAGTTTTTTAATTGCTTAGCAGAAAGCAACTGGTTTGACATCCATCTCTGAAGATCCCTTGAGAAAGCAAGTCAAGTTAGATCATGCTGCTCTGGGCAAAGCATCTTCACTTGCAAATGTAAGCAGAAACCATATTAATGCGCATGTATGCAAAATTATGTTTACCCAGGGTTCCCCTATTTCTACAACAATCATCAGTGCATCTTCTCCATATGCATGGGCTAATATGTAACCGTGAATATTTTAACCTGTAAACCTATTGCATGATAGTCGGGGCTAATGGCATTATGTTGCTTTACTTTTTGACTTGAATGTCACATTTTATGAGATCTTCCAGTATAGGATGTTAACTACTTGGGTACTGTCTTAATTTCTTTGCACCTTGAAAAGTATTGACTAAAATGCATCCTAGTGTCTAACTCCCTTCAGTTATAGGTCAATTATTGAAAGAGTAATGCCGGTTCTCCACAAAAGAAAGGATGTGGCCTGATTTTTACTGGAATGTAACTTTCTTTACTTAAATTAGAATTTGTTCACTTAAACTCACCCAAGACAATTTGTGAATGGAGCATGCATAAAAACCTTACTGTGTAGCAATGCTCTTGCAGAAACGTGAAAACCACCATGGGGTTGAAAACATAGCAACTGGTCTCCTTGTACTTGTTAAGTTTTGGACCATAGTGGGTTTTGTGCAATTGACTTGTAGTTGAAGGTTAAAGGGGTTCCTTGTATTTTATCCTAAGATATTGGATGCAATCAGGGCTAGTTACATTTTTTCTTACTCATTGTAATTGCAGACTCAATGATTATAGGGTGGTTACTGGAGGCTCTCTAGTTGCTATTGTTGATTTGTATTCTGTATAGTTTTGAATGAAATCTTTTGATTAATTGTTTATGATTTATGTATGTATTCATAGTCATATATCCTTGTGCAGAAAACTTGTATTGTTGAATTCGATGGTGCGTCAAAAGGAAATCCTGGAAAAGCTGGTGCTGGTGCTATTCTGCGATCTAAAGATGGAAATTTGGTACACATCTGATGTTTCTATGAATATGCATAATTTCCATTCAATGACGGGATCTGATCTCTTTAATTATTATTACTTTAAAGATTTATAGGGTTCGTGAAGGTGTGGGTATAGCAACAAACAATGTTGCTGAATATCGTGCAATGATATTGGGAATGAGATATGC
>Ga0315913_1000469_pt1 | contig 36017 bp, 20 predicted proteins | sample MpolsnodulesMG_FD_207736 | JGI IMG/M metagenome (GOLD analysis project Ga0315913, IMG submission 207736) | Medicago polymorpha root nodule microbial communities from Los Angeles, California, United States - small nodules | ecosystem: Host-associated > Plants > Roots > Nodule | place: USA...
GAATTGGTGTATTTTTCTGTAGGATTCTCAATGTCTAGGGATTTTGACTGTATCAAGGATTTGAAAAAAGATTTAGATGTCTGGAAAATTCCCTTTAGGGTTCTTGACTCATGGATTGTTACGGCTAGCAATGGGAACCGACACATGGAGCTGATCATCGGCGATATGAAGGTTAGAGAAGTTATTTTTGATTTAGTGACTTGGTGTTTATGTAATGAATGAAATGTGATATGCCCTTTTAGTAGTTCCTCTATGTACTTTGTGTTTTCAGTATGATGGACCATTGTGGTTCTGTTTGGTGTAATTTATATGCGCCTATGTGATTGTTGCATGAGTAATTTTAGTGTTTGCACTGTGGGGCTTCAGTAAAACTAACTTAGGCACACTCATGAAACATAAACTCGCAAGCTATCTCAAAATGATGGCCGATAGAGCTAGAAAACATTATTGCAGCGATACATCTTTAGTTGGAGCAGCTGCAACAACAAAACAAAGCCGTACAGGCTTCCGTAACCACGACTCGAAAACAACAACAAGATCACAACAACTGCAAGCACTAGATCCCCGACTCATTTATTTGTATCATCATCAAATAAGATACTAATCCGGTCTCTATTATAAGAGAAATTTTACTTTATAGATTTATTCAATTGATGATTTTAGTCTATAATAGGAGTTAAATGTATACAAGTAATTGGTAGACTACTTTTTATCTTTTTCAACCTTTTGAAATATTTTGTAATAGTTTATATGATGAAGGTTAACCAAAATGCAACATCAAAATGAATTTTATGTTCTTTCTATTGCGGTTTCTTTTCTCATGTGAGACGAGTAGAAGTTCTATATCAATTTTGATCTTTCATGAGGATGACAAGGATAGCTGGTTTTGTTGATATGGGATCAGACAGTGTTGCTCCTATGGTTGAGACATCCAAAAACAGGTTAGAGATTCAGAAATTGTTTTTTGTTAATACAGTATATCGAGTTTCCTTTTGAGAAGCTTTCTGAAATAATGTAATAAATTTGATTTACTGAATTGGTTTGAGTATGAATTGAATATTTGTTTTCTTTGATTGAACTTGAAGCTGTTAATAACTTCATCTGGCAGTAATTGTTACTAGCACTTATCGCAAAATCACAAATTTTAGATTTAGCAATAACTACTGAGAAGTAGTAGTGATGGTAGTGTTGGCGGTGAAAGTGATAGTAGTAATCATAATACCAATATCATAGTTTTGGTGGAACAACATATTTCATATTTGGACTCAATATGTGTACACTTGATTGACTTCAGGTCTGATCCTGGTACAATGAAGCAAAAGTAAAAGATATTTTTTTCTATCTCCTTTTTCAGGTTATATCAGTTATAAAACGCCACCCAAGTGTTCAGAAAATTTCCAATCAAGAATGTCATGTTAGAAAATATGAAGGAAAAATTGCAGGACTGGAGCCTATTAATTTTATTACGTCTGCAACGCCGCACCTTGGTTGTAGAGGGCATAAGCAGGTAATTGTTTTGGACATGTGGTATATCATGTTTTTTTTATTAAATTTTGTGTTTGTTGTCTGATGAAACTTTACTGCAAATAATGTAATTTCTGTCTCCTTTACTTTGGCTTATTACACTGCTACAAGTGATGGTTATTGAGGGTAATAAAATAGGAGTTTGCAATACCATGGTGTAAAAAAATATGTATGTCATTTTAATCTGTGTTGGTGAAAGCTTCATGACATGGTTTTGAAATTTTTATGTTCTCAGTCCTGTGATTTTATTTGAATGATTTCTTTATTTCAAATTTGCATTTCCTTAACATTTTGGATCTAATTTTTTTCATTGTTAAATATTGCTCTTTTAAACTTCTGTTTGGTTTTTGTCACAAGTGGGAAATGGGAGATTGCTCTGTTTGGAGATGATGTGGATCACTTGAAACAACTCATGGCTAAACTTGACGAAGGTTTGCCTGTGCTGGTTATGCAGTTCGCAAAAGTGAAGATTTTCAGAGGTGTGTTTTTGGTCTATTTCTTCTAAACATTTTGAAATTTTAATGTATGAATATTCTTATCAGTTTTGTCATTGGTTGAATTTTTGTAGAGAATGCATCCCTGCAAAATGTAATGAATACTACCCGAATTATGATCAATCAGGCTATATCATAGGCTGTTGAGTTTAAGAAGTGGTTAGTTATTTTATTTGGATTGTTGTGGTTTTTAATATATGTTTAGATTTTGATACACATTAACTAAATATGACTAAATATGTACGTGTTGCGTTTATTTGTATGTGCCTTTCTAGGGTGCTGGCATTGGGTTGTATTTTATTAACAGACATGAGTGGCTCATTGTTGATCATGCTTGCTCTGCATTTTCATTCATATCAATGCCTTTATATGACACTCTTGCTATGTTGCCTATAGTCTATGAGAGAACTTTTTTTTTTCATATTTATGTTGGCCGAATTTTAAGAATTAACAGCAAGAAATTGCTTGCTCTGTAGGTCCTGATGCTGTCAAATTTATTGTTAACCATGCTTTATTTGATAGTAGAGGTTCAAATACATGATTTTTGTTTTTGGGTTGTGCTATTGACAAGGTAGAAACATCTTTCTCCATAGATCTGAGCTGAGGTTCAATTGTGTAGTACCAGAGATAGACTTCTGGCTACTTTTAAATCCCCTCACCAGACTCGGGTGAAACATTGGATTGATGCGGCTATTTTCTCGAGGGGATGGATTCATCAATATCGGTGCCATAAGATTCTTGTATGAAGCATCTGCTTGATTGAGATATAAATCTTTGTTTTTCAAAACATGAATATCAAATACTTTGTTCATGTCATCATATATTAAAACCACAACATAAGATACTTGGTGATTTTTACTTACTTTGCTTGAGAACTTTATTCTTGACTTGGTAAAATTATGTATATGCAATGATTCTTCAAATTAAAGTATTGAATTTTAAAGCAAATATACGACAGTAGTTAGTAGGATTATGTTACACTAACATTCTTGAAATGTATTGTTGTCTGAATTGGATAATTTTTGCCAGGGTTCTCTACGTGAGTCAAGGCAAGCAGATGAATATGTAATTCCTCGCGGTGATTGGTTTTAAATCGTTTCCTCTCCACACTATCTCTCTGAAATTGTACTCCCTTTCGCTCTGTCTCTATAATTTATACTTTTCTATTGCTTATACTGCAATGATTCATCTAACTAAGCCTATATTTGATACTGTTGAAGGTTATATACACCAGTTTTGTGGTTGCTACTGCTGGATCAAATCTAACAATCTGGCTACTTTTTGCTTTTGTGGTAATATTTCTTCACCAGGTTTAGCATGGTTTTCATGTTTTGAACAAATTATTACTATTTGATTTCGACTTGCTTTTCGCACATTTCTTTTTGTTCGGAACAGGTGGCCAATCTGGCATTTGCAGCCGTGGAAACATGGGGCATATGGCATTTTGATGATGATTATCCTGTGAATTTTCCAATTGTATTATAAGCCTGAAGCCTTAATGTGGATTGCTAATGTCTATTGTATGTGCATCATACGTTTGGTTACATAGTGTTTTGTGTTTTCTTTTTCATCTGTGTTTTAAAGTCTATATCACATCAATCATCTGTATGACTATGCATAATAGGTACTCTGTGTGTATATATATTTTAATATTCATCCTTTTCGTCTGTGTTTTATAATGTAGCAAGATTCTTTTTGGAAGCTGATGGGGTTATTTAGAGTGTGTGAAGACTTGGAAAACATGGATGGCCTTCACATGATTTTCAAAATCGTCAAAGGGATCCGTCAGTTTTAATTTTTGCACGATATTAATTTTGAATCCCATTTTATCATTATTGTTTTTATTTATTCCTGTAATCTGTACTCTTGCAGTTTTACTTAATAGTCCAACAATTCTTGAAAGAATTTTTAAGAGTTTATAGTGGACATCATCGGTGCCTTTGAGTGTAAGTGCATTCTTCCGAAATTAATTTCCCAATCGAGTGATACTTTTTCTCATTTAGTGATCATCCATGATAATATATTTATGTTCTCCGCCTGTTTTTCTTTTAAATTTAAAATATATTTGATTGTGTTATAACAGTCCTTAACTGCTCATAGTGGTTTCAGTTAAGGTGATATCATTGATTTAGATGGTTTCATTTTAATGTCTTCATTCCTTTTCCTCCTCTTATTTGGATTGCTGAACCGCCTGTTTTAGCAATGTGCAGATGATCCAGACATTACTTGTGTTCGCATCATCGTAAATTCTTGAAAGGACCATGTTGTTTTTAAGGAGGTATTTTTCACTCTATATTCCGTTTTTAGAGAACTGCAAGGTTGTGTGTAGATCTAAAGATGTGGAAGAATTCTTTGCTTATAATTCGGCTGCAAATGTTGCATGTTCGGATAGTTGGAAGCTGTTGTTTGCACTTGCATTTTATTCATGTTTTTTTATTTTTTATTTTTATCATGAGAGGAATTCATGAGGTGAACCATAATCAGTGATGGCTTTCTAATCAGTTGGAGTCACGGTAACAACGACATTGCTGGTTGAATCAAAGTTGTCCTCATATCTAAGAACCTGACCTTTGTATTCCACCTCTTTGCTAGGGTTGCACTTTGAGGGGACTGACAGTTTGAATCCCTGTCCATTGTATGGTAGGAAGTCTGTATTTGTCTTTGGTTTTCCAAACACATTGGCCGCAATGGAATCACTAAATTATTTTGATAAATTAGCATTGCTAAGTTCTTTATGTAATGATGATAGCATTTGCTGTACTGATATACATTGGTGATCACAAAAATCCAATTAATCCTTAGGTAGTTGCTCAGTTACGTTGCACTGCTCCATTCTTCAAATAACTATTTAAACTATGATATTACATTGTTTGTGGTTGAGAAAAGTGTGCCTCACCCCTTTGTAGTGACCAGCATGCTCACATACCTATTCATAAAGTTTGCTAATATATGTAATTTACAACTATACTTTTCAGTGATGCTAGAAACTTAAACTTAGATTGCTGTCAAAATGAAAACCTTGAACTTAGATTGATGATGAATTAATTTGGACTTCCAATGGGCAAAGAGTATATTCTAGGTTGGATAAAAATGAGATATATTTCAAATTAAAAAGTTTCTTTGTACAGCAATATGATCCTCAAATGATTGCAACGACTGATAAATGGCATGATTCTCTTGGAGATGAGGGATCATATTGTGATTCCTAAGTATCTGTTTTAGAACTTTCATGCATGAGGTTTAATATTTGTTTTGCTAAAAAATGGTTAATAAAACAACTCCATTTTATCTAATTTACAACTACAGTGTTTGCTACTTCTAATTAGCGGCGTTGCTGGTCTGGTGCTTGCGGTTTTATTCATATGGCTGTGGTTTATTTACTGATGAATTTTCAGCTAAAATTTATGTTTTAAAAGTTTATTTGTTGAAAAGAAAAAAGCAGAAATTACGTTTCTTGGTCTAACAGTGTATAAAGCATGAAAGTTTTAAGTTTGAATTTGCGGTTTTAAAGAACAAAACAAGCTGGTACTTCAGTGGTTGTAATCAAATATTCTGATGATTGCTATCCTGAGTGTTATAACTTTATATGCTTTCTTCTTTTGTTTGGTTGATTAGAAGAAAGTGTGCTTGACTATGCAATTAGAATCCATTGATTATAGGTATTTAATATGCTTCCTTTTTTTGTTTGCTTGATCACTATAGGCAAATATGATTTCATATTTGATGATGTTGTTTATTTGTTTATAGTGTTTCTTCAATAATTTTCGTGAATTTTTTAATTTTCAAACTCAGAGTCATAGCTTCAAGCCTGATAAATCCAATCCTGCAGAGAATGGAAGTATCCACATGGTCTTGCTAGAATAACATGTATCCTTTTCATCTATTCTGTTGTGTTTGAAATGTTTTTGCCAAGTTTCAAGTGAATTTTATAAAGTGTTTTTGTTATGTCTTATTTAACCGACCCCACTTAGTGGGATAAGGCTTGGTTGTTGTTGTTGTTTTTGTTATGTCTTCGGAAATTCATGTGTTTGCTTTAGATTGTCCACACACTATGAAATTGACTCCTTATCTTAATGAAATATGAGCTGGTATTTTCCCAAGGTTATCTTTTACCATTGATCCAATGCAATATCCCCTTTGTCAGTGTGTAATAGTTACTTTGTGTCATGTAGTCTGGAAAAATTCATGCAACTATATAAGGAAAAATTCATGGAATTTTTTTTTTACAAGATATGTTATTCAACCCGTGCGAAGCACGAGTTTGTAACTAATTGAATAATAAAATTGAATTTAATGTCTATATTCCTTCGTTCCTCATTTGTTATTTCCTTTATTCCTGGAATGCAAATTCTTAAACATAAAGAATCTACAACATATGTCAGCAACAAATGTTTACTATATTGCGAATAAAAATATGATACCAAACTTTCATTTCCTTGCATATTTGTACACAATTACACACTATCAAAAGGTATGTATAGTCTCAACTCCGAACTCATAATAAAATCCCAATTATCTATACTTGAGGATTGAAAGGAGCATTTTAGATCTATAATTATTGGTGTATTGAAAGGAGTTGTTTTGGTTACGGTGGCATTAAGTGGATGAGCAATGATATTGGTACATCCATTTATTGACAACTTTAGTGATAACTTTCTTTTTGGTTAAAAACAATAGAGAGAGAAAAAGGAAGAGAGATGATAACAAGATCATGTGAGTATGAGAAAGAAAGTTGTTCAAAAGTTGTCATAAAATGGTTGTATAAATATCATATTTTTAAGTGGATTGTCAAATCGTGGCATTAAGTGGAAAAAAATTATGATGTGTCAAATTGATGGATGTATTGTCTGTTGTTGGGTAATGGTGGTGAATCAACATGACATTTTATCTTCAAAATTGTTGTTATTATTCTTTTTTTATTTTTACAATTGTTATTTTTTTATTTTTTTGTCCGATAGTGGCTAGAATTCACCATATAAGGTGAATAAGTGAAGTGTTCGGGGTTCGAACCCCAACCCCTCCATATATAATGCATTGTCCTACCAACTGAGCTATACCCACGAGACCTTTTTACAATTGTTATTATTCTTATTATTAACACATCTTTTGCTACGAGTATTGAAATTTATTTTGAGGTGTGTTATTTGAACAACCATTTAAGTGACAACTTTTGTGGCAATCACTAATTTACAAAGGAAAGTAGATAGTGACACGGAAACCAAAATAATAGAGAGAGAGAAAGTAAAAAAAAATGTGAGTATGAGAGATAAAGTTGTCACAAAATAGTTGTTAAAATATCATTTCTCATTTATTTTAGCAGCATGATGTTTAAAAATATTATTTTTATGCGCTGGTTACATGTTTTCAGGTGCTTACACTTTACATATACTTTGATTAATTAGTTGTGTTCAAATATTCAAATATACACTTGATAACCATAATAAATTATATTCATAATTGTGGTTTTTTCTTATTAGTCATAACTGTGCTCAATAAATAAGTAAGTAGTTGTTGCTTAAGAAAAAAAAGTAGAGTTGTGACGTTCTCTTATATACCTCAAGTATTGAATGATTATTGATGTATATCTATATACAAAATATATAATTATTCAATAAATTTAAAACAATTTTTTTTATATTTACAATCAGAGAGTATTCATTAACCATCTATTAAAATGCGTTAATAATATATTTAAATTACAATAACCATCAAAATTCAACTTTAAATTTGTGTGTCAAAAATATCGTGTAATTTTTGCATAATATATTTCTGATTTTTATTGTTTGAGGGAAAAATCAAAAATAAATCGTGCAACGTGTTACACATTCTAGATATTATCATCATTCCTTCAAAAACAAAAGATATTTTTATGATTGAGAAGAGAGGAAGGAATCTGAATTATTTATTTAAAGTTTAAAGTGACACATGAAAATATCACTTTTTTGTTTCCCAGTCTATCACTACACTTTCCTATTTATTTCGTCCTCATCCATACATTCTATTATTATTTTATGGTTTTTCTATTTACAAGCTAGTTTACAAACATGCATATCTCACCTTTCTTCATTTAGTTTGCAATATTCATTTGATCTCATTTATTATACTTCTCATCCTTTCTTCAGTAAATATGAAGACAAATCGTTAAAAAGAAAGTTATGACGACAAATCACAACTTATTATGGCCATCCATTTCGAAATAGTGAGGTTTGTTCTTTCAAAACTTATATTTCTATTTATTCAAAGCTTAATTTAATGACTTTTTTTGTAGCAAGTTTATTTGATTTCATTGCGAAAGCAAACATAATATAACTTGCCCTTCAACTTGTAGCGTTTTAAATATTAACAAATTAAACCTTGTCAAAAAGAATAACATTATAGAAGCTTCAAAACGATTAATGAAGTTGGAAAATGGAGTTGGTGCTGGAGAAGTGAAGAGTTAATTCCTTGTTATTGGTTTGTCTCTATCTGTCTGAAGGTAATAAGATACTTACGATGTTTAAGCATGAATAAATATCAAGATTTTAATTTGCAAGCACTTAGTTTTAGCTCGGAGCCATATTGAACAAATAAATACTCCTCCGGTCCATATTAATATATAAAAATAAGCTTAAATTACTAAAAAAGTTAATAAATTTTTAATTTAATTCACAGTACAATATATAATAATATCTCTTATTCCTTAAAGTTAACCCAAACGTAAAATGTTGCCTTATATTTAACCTAACTTTAATGATTAATTTTACTATATTACCCCTATTTAATTTAATCAAAATGTTATTTTCAAATACTTCTGAAATCTCTTATCTCTTATTCCTTAAAGTTAACCCGAACACAAAATGTTGCCCTAGATTTAACCTATCTTCAATGATTAATTTTACTGTATTACCCCTATTTAATTAACCCTATTTAATTTAATCAAAATGTTATTTTCAAATACTTCTGAAATCTCTTATCTCTTATTCCTTAAAGTTAACCCGAACGCAAAATGTTGCTTTAGATTTAACCTAACTTCAATGATTAATTTTATTGTATTACCCCTATTTAATTTATTCAAAATGTTATTTTCAAATACTTCGGAAATCTCTTATCTCTTATTCCTTAAAGTTAACCCGAACGCAAAATGTTGTCCTAGATTTAACCTAACTTCAATGATTAGTTTTACTGTATTACCCCTATTTAATTAACCCTATTTAATTTAATCAAAATGTTATTTTCAAATACTTCTAAAAATCAAAAACAACAGATCACTCCTAATCCTATTTTCCCTCCTATTTTTTTGAAAAAACAGATCGCTCATATTAATCCAATCCTTGCTTAACAAATTATCCTTTATATTATGCATATATTCAAACAAATGTGATTTATGAGAATTGAACCTTGGATCTCTTTCTTACACTCATTTAACGTCTCAACACTTTAGCTATTGTGTAACATTTTATGAGATAGAAAGTTTATTTAATATGTGTTGATTTATAAATAATTTATGCGAATACTAAACAGTACGTCAGACCCGTGCGACGCAAGGGTCAAAAGTCTAGTTAGTAATTAATAAACAATAAGCTAAATACTTCTTGCAATCCTATAAGTTGAATGTTTATGATAATTTAGTTCTTTAAGTTTTGTTTGTTATAAATTGGCCCTTTAAGTTTTTTGTTTTGTTTTGTTATAAACTGATCGTTTATGTCATGGATTATTTACACTATCATCCATTTTTCAGTCAACTTCGTTAAAAAGTGCTTATGAACCATTTGACATTGAGGTGGTAGGTTCAAAATTGTTTATGACAACAAACATGATTACCATACGCACATTTTCTTCTTCTTGTTTTTGAATTCAAGCCTCATTTTACAAATAAATATTTCATCAATAAAATTATAAATCAAATTATCGATCAATTTTATTTTAAATCAAGAGTGAATAACACATCTATAAACCCTATTTTTGAGTGCGGTAAATTTGGACATACCAACTTAACATATAACGTCCACAAAAATACTTTTAACTAAGTTTGATGAAAATAAGATGATGATGTAGATATGTTATATTTGAAAGGACCAATTTGAAAAGAAATTTTTTTTAAAGGACTAATTGTTATAATCATCTAACTTACAAGATCGCAAATGATATTTGACCTAAATAATAACATTCATATTTACTTAAGTAGTCCAACCTGATATGCCTAAGAGATTTTTTTATGGCTAGTGGCCTGACCTTTTTAACTAAATAAACTTCTTAAAAAGTCTAAACCTACTCTATTTAAGAAAAGGGTCATGCTAACTTGGGCCCCACAAGTTAAGGAACGATGCAAAACTATCTGGTGAAGGGATTGTATATTATTCAATTCAGAGTGCTATGAATTGATTTTTGCTTTTTCTCACCAAATTTTGAAGATAAGTAGTAACATTCTTTCTGATATAGAAAATCTGTTTCCTCTATTATTTTATCTCTATCATACATTGACACAAACACGATAACACGACACTGACACTGATAGTAATTTAAGAAAATGACATAATTGAAATTAATCACAGGTGTCGTGTTTGATACCAGACACACCATCGATCACAAATGTGTGCTACAAATTTTGAACCTATAACTATGGCATGACCGATAAACAGTTTAATTTGCAGCTTATAGCATACCAAATGATAAAATAATGTCAACTGTTTTCGCATAAGCTGTTAACTATTTCCATAAGCTATCCTGGAGAGCCAACGAAAATAAGCTGAAAACAACTTATGAACATGTCATAAGATGTTTTCATAAGTTTTGCAAACAGTCTTACAAGTGTTTATGCTAGTAGATAAGTTCAAATAAGCCAATCTAAACATCCCCTTGTTTGTTTGTATCTACGTTGTTCCATTATTTTGAAGTCTTTTTAAGTTCAACCTTTCTCTGTCCTCCTTAAGGGGTTTGATGTATGAAGCACCAAAATTGACACCAAGCGCTGACGCTAACGCTGACATGTAGAAACAATAATAATTTACGAAAATGAAAGTGATTGAATATAATCATACGAGGTAAGACCCAATCTGGTCTCTCACAATTTTCTCGTGACCCAATTTATTTCATTACAAAAAATAATACCAAAGTAGTCCTTGCCATTTTCATTCAAGGGACAAATTAGTCCTTGACTCATAAAAGAGGGACTAATTTGTCCCTCGAATGAAAATGTCTGAGACTATTTTGGGTATTATTTGTTGTAAGGGACTAAATTGGGTTGCGAGAAAATTGTGAGGGACTAAATTGATTCTTCACTCTAATCATATATGCCGGTGTCAGACACTAAACACAACACTCTATATTAACTAATCTGCTTTAATTGTATGAGTTAGTTATAGGTTAGTTGCCAGACAATTTTGTTGGGAAAGTTAGTTATTTATCATCACCCTATTTAAACCAGCGTATGTTGTGGTAATCATTTTTCCTTCTCTTGATTTGAATTGTGTTTTCAAATCTAATCTTCTCTCTGGAGACTGTTTCTCTACAGTCCTAATAATCATGATGAGGTTGTTAAGGTTTTAGAGGTTGGGATTTTGTTTTTGTCTTATGAATCATAGGGTCGGAGGATAAAGATCATAGTGGTTGGCAAGAAAGAGGCGTAAGAGTTCTCATGAGGTAGATACTCATAATAAATCTTTTTTTTAGGAGACTCGTAAAAAAATCTTATTGATTGATGAAAGATGAGTAATGAGTACATGAATGGCCTTATTTATAGACCTCAATTACGCTAACCAACTCTCCTAACAAACTTATAACCATACCCAACTAACCTACCAATTGTAACTAACTCTAGTTGAATATGTATGCTACAATAGTTTGTAAGGGTTTAACAGATGCATATTTCATGAATGGGGGTTTCTAACATGGTAGGGGCTATGCTGAAGCTTTGATTGTGTATATATAGAGTAATTATTATAATCAGTGCTCAGCAGTTAGTTATGCGGCCAGCTCATCAGTTGGTTACTCTTGTCTCTTTTTGTTCAAGATAGTTGCAACTTACAAACTGCGTGTAATTGTATCCTAGAAATACCGTGTTCTGTTAACGCCTTCAGTATAGCAACTTCTACCAGTGCCACTAGCTTTACAACCTAGTTGCAGCTGGAAAAACACATAAGAAATGAAGCTTTTAACATGGGCGCTAATATGTTCATGTTTACACATAAGAATGAACAAAGTGAGGTTGGGTATTAATTTTTAGAGAAATGTTTCTTGGACCCAACTTCACATCAAGACTGTATTTTCACAGTTTTTTCTTTTTATTTAATTCTTTCTCTCTCCTCAGGTCCAACATCAACACTTATTCGATGTGCATTTTATATGGTGTCGGATACGGTGTTGGTTTTTGTATGTTTAAATAACATAGCTATAATTTTTAATCACTAATGTCTGCTTGCAATGTCTGATCCTATAATCTAGTCAATATCGATTCCATTTTATCTTTTGAGTTGATTATTTGTTATACACAACGATTCTTAATAAACTATTCATTTCATTAAATTGTTTTTGTTTTCCAAAAACATAATTACTTGAATTTACTAATCTACTTTTGATTGTTGATTGGTCAAATTCCATCTACCTTTCTTAATTATTTCGTGGCTGATATATTTCCACTCTCTAATTTGTCTGAAATAAAGAGATGTAGGTATACTTAGTTCAAGAAAATCGAGAAGAAAGTATGGAGTATGCATCCAAATTTGTAGAAAGAGCCGTCGATGTTGTGTTGGACCTGACTATTCGGCATGTGGGTTACATCTTTTATTACAAGGAAAATGTTAGTGAACTAAACAGTCTTGTTGAGAAGCTAAATCTTGAAAGAAAGAGGCTGGAACATCGAGTAGATGAAGCTGAGGATAATCTAGGAATAACCGAAAGTAATGTTGCTGCTTGGCTTCAGAAAGTGGATAAAACTAGAACTGAAACGGAGGAGTTTCAAGATGATGAAGGCCACATGAAGACAAGGTTTTCCAGTGGTTTATTTCATTACTTGAGGAACAGACATAGGCTAGGGAGAAAAGCAAAGAAGATGGCAGTGGATGTCAAGTTATTAGTAGACGAGTCGAAGTTTGATGGAGTTTCCTATCAGCAAAAGCCAACATCTATGCATGCTGCTTTGTTTAATGATGGCTATGTAGAATTTGATTCCAGAGCACGTACAATTGAAAGGATAATGGAAAAACTAGAAGATTCTACAGCGAGAATGATTGGAGTGCATGGGCCAGGTGGTGTGGGTAAGAGCACTTTAATCAAAGAAATTGTTAAGAAAGCTCAAGTCAAGAAGTTGTTCAATGTGGTAGTTATAGCAGAAATAACTGACAATCCCAACCTGCGAAAAATCCAGGAAGAAATTGCGTACGTGTTAGGATTGAATTTGGAAGGGGAAGGTGAGACTGTGAGAGCAGATCGTCTAAGAAGGAGGTTAAAGAAAGAGAGGGAGAACACCCTTGTCGTCATGGATGACCTTTGGGACAGAATAGACTTGAATAAGATAGGGATTCCATTTGACGATGATATGGATGATGATTCAAGCCGTCTGACAATTGAAGATAGGAAAGATCCTAACTTCACAATGGTGAAAAAAGGAAAATCTCCTGGTGATTATAATGGGTGCAAAGTTTTGCTAACTTCGAGAGATAGAAAAGTATTGTCTGATAAAATGGACGTCAAGTCAGTTTTCTGTGTGAGGGAATTAGATGATAAGGAATCTCTAATGTTGTTTAAGAAGGTGGCTGGAATACTTGATAAAATGTCCACATTTAAACAGGAGATCGTTAAGAAGTATTGTGCAGGGTTACCCATGGCAATTGTAACTGTTGGAAGGGCATTAAGAAATAAGAGTGAGTCAGTGTGGGAAGCCACACTTGAAAAACTTAAAAAAGAGGAACTGAGTGGAGTGCAGAAATCTATGGAGATTTCTGTGAAGATGAGTTATGATCATCTAGAAAGTGAGGAGCTCCGGTCCATTTTCTTACTTTGTGCTCAAATGGGTCATCAACAATTAATTATGGACTTGGTGAAGTATTGCTTTGGATTGGGTATACTTGAAGGGGTCTATACGCTAAGAGAAGCCCGTGATAGAGTATATACATCAATTCAAAAGCTAAAAGACTCGAGTTTGATGTTGGATTGCAGTTCCAATGATCATTTCAATATGCATGATATGGTTCAAGATGCTGCTTTGTCTATAGCACACAAGGAGAAAATTGTATTTGCTTTGAGAAATGGCAAATTAGATGACTGGCCGGACAAGGATATACTTGAGAGGTGCACTACTATCTCTTTACGCAACTGTGATATCATTGACGAGCTTCCTAAAGTCATACATTGTCCTCAACTTAAGTTCTTCCAAATTGACAGCAATGATCCTTCCTTGAAAATACCTGAGATTTTTTTTGAAGGAATGGAAAAACTCAGAGTATTAATATTGACTGGTTTTCATTTATCATGCTTACCATCTTCGATTAAATGCCTATTAAACCTCAGAATGCTTTGTTTGGAGCGGTGTGCTCTAGGGGAAAACTTATCCATTGTAGGAAAGCTGAAAAAATTAAGAATTCTCAGCTTTTCTGGATCTCAAATTGAAAACTTGCCAGCTGAGTTAGGGTTCTTAGATAAGCTACAGTTATTTGACATCAGCGACTGTTCCATAATGAAGGCGGTTTCGCCTAATTTTATATCAAGTTTGACATGTTTAGAAGAGTTGTATATAAGAAAGAGCTTGATCAAAGTGGTGGTAGATGGAGAGCCAAACCAAAGTCAAATTTCATTTCTTTCTCAGTTAAAACATTTACACCAATTGAGGGTTGTAGACTTACGCATCCCGAGCGCTGCAGTTTTGCCTAGGGACTTGTTCTTTGACAGGTTAAATGATTACAAAATTGTGATTGGAGACTTCAAGATGCTTTCAGTTGGAGATTTCAGGATGCCAAATAAGTACAAAGCATTAAGATCTTTGGCATTGCTAACAGACAGCACTGACATTCACTCTCAGAAAGGGATAAAGTTGTTGTTTGAAAGAGTTGAAAATTTGTTGTTGGGAGAGCTAAATGGTGTTCAAAATGCATTTTATGAGTTGAATTTGAATGGATTTCCAGATCTTAAACATTTATCCATCATAAATAACAATGGCATTGAATATATTGTTAACTCAATGGAGCTGCTCAATCCTCAGAATGTTTTTCTCAATTTGGAATCTCTATGCCTCTACAAACTGAGGAAGATAAAGATGCTGTGTTGTACTCCAGTTACAGATGCCTCATTTGCCAAATTAAAAACCATCAAGGTCAAGATGTGTACCCAGATGAAGACTCTCTTCTCCTTTTACATGGTTAAATTTCTTGCTAGTCTAGAAACAATTGATGTTTCTGAATGTGATTCTTTGGAGGAGATTGTTGTTAAGGAAGGGCAAGCAAATTTTAATAAGGTTGAGTTGAATAAGCTACGCTCTTTGACACTACAATCGTTACCATCATTTACTTGTTTTTATACCTGTGTTGAGATGCCCTCTGCAGAAGAGCAAATAACAAAAAGGGATCACATAGAAATTACTGTTGCAGAAGATGATCACAGTGTCATGGATCCCCTTTCACTCTTTGGTGAACTGGTATGATATTGCATAATATTCCTCCAGTTTTTGTTGATTTGTGATTTTTTTTTCTTTCACTTGATACAAATATAGTAATTCCGTGTGTTCTTGCAGATTGAAATTCCAAACCTGGAGAGTTTGAAGTTATCCTCAATCAAAAGCCATAGGATATGGAGAGATCGGCCTCTATCAAATTTCTGCTTTCAAAATTTAATAAAATTAACTGTGAATGATTGCTATAACTTAAAATACTTATGTTCATTGTCTGTGGCTAGCAATTTTAAGAAATTGAAAGGCCTGTTTATAAGTGATTGTGGGATGATGGAGAAGATTTTTATCACTGAAGGAAACAGTATAGACAAGGTATGCAAAGGTGTAAAGTTGTAGACTTAATGTTATGTATACAGTTCTTTCTTGCTCTTCTGCATTTTTGCTGAGTATTTGAGTTCATTGCCTTATGGCTTTTATGCATCAAAATTCAGGTCCGCATCTTTCCTAAGTTGGAGGAAATGCACCTCACCAGACTGAATAGGTTGAAAGATATATGGCAAGTTGAAGTTGGCGCCGATTCCTTTTCTAGTCTCATTTCTGTGCAAATTGAAGAGTGTAATAAACTTGACAAGATTTTTCCTAGTCACATGACAGGATGGTTTGGGAGTTTAGACAGCTTGAAGGTTATTAATTGCATGTCAGTGGAAGTGATTTTTGAAATCAAAGATTTTCAACAAATGGATGCATCTAGGATGGACACAAACTTGCAGCTTATTGTGGTAGAGCAACTACCAAACCTGAAGCAAGTATGGGACAGAGATCCACAAGGAATTCTTAGCTTCAAAAATCTGCGGAATATAAAGGTTTTTACTTGTAATCAACTAGGCTATCTCTTACCAGCTTCTGTGGCCAAAGATCTAAAAAGGCTTGAAGGCATTTTGCTAAATATTTGTGATAGAATGGAGGAAATTGTTGCTTGGGATGATGGACCGCAAACACGATTAGTGTTTCCTGAAGTAACCTTCATGAAACTCTATGGCCTGCCAAAAGTTAAGCGTTTCTATAAGGGGGGACATATAGAATGTCCAAAACTGAAGCAGTTGGCTGTGGACTTTTGTGAGAAGCTGGACATGTTCACAGCAGAAACCACAAATGAAGAAAGACAAGCAGTTTTCTTAGCTGAAAAGGTAAGGAACTATTAACTGCTATCCAATTGTTCCAACACATAAGAATTACATATTTTAAACTGACATCAAGAGAAAACAAAATACCCAGTCTTGCAAGAATTTAAAATGAAAATAAATAGGGAAACTAAATGCTTTAAATTTTATCCGAAAGTGTAGCACCACTAAACATTTTTTTTTTTGCTGACTGATATACTATTTAGACTTTAAGTATTGATAGTTAATTTCACGCACTCACACACAACTTAAACACGGAGAATATCATGCATGAAAGTCTTCTCCCCTACTGTTTTTTATACAATGTTACCATGTATGATTAGATCGTGTAGCTTTTTATGTAATCTATTGAAACTCTTCACAACCAATTAACTTTTGTCAAAATTGCATCATCATCATCATCATTATTGTTGTTGTTATAGTAGAAAATCCCTCTAAAGGCATCTAGTCACATATCCCCTTTATGTCTCCCTTATTGTTCCTTTTTTAAGAATAAAATTGTTCAAAGTTCCACATTGGATGTTATATGGCCCAAAAATAGGTTTTATAACTGGGAGACATCCCTCACCTCTATGCTAGTTTTGTGGGATTGAGTTTGGTACATCCCAAATTCTAAGATAGTTTTAGAGCCTATTCAAAATCCATTTGGCAACCTTCTGGCGGGCCATCCATATCATGTCCAATTGTAGGCGTGAGTGGGGTGTGTTGAGAGTCTCATATTGAATTGCATATGGCCTGAAATAATGTTTTTAAGTGGAGACATCCCTCACCTTAAAAGCCATTTTGTCGCAATCCAAAACCAAGAAAAATAAAATGGCATATGAACGGAAAAACTAGCAATTAAGAAAGAGAATGTTACCACTTAAAACAATGCTAGCAACACAATATATAATTAAGACATATTCTTTTTATTATGCACGCTCTATCATTAAATGAAATTCATGCAGATCTCACTAAATTAAGTGTGTCCTCCATACTGTGGGATGTATGTGTGGATTCTATTCATCAACAGTTTTTTATTTTGAGATTTCCTTCTTCTTTGTACCTTTATTTCATCGTTTTCTAGGTAATTTCCAACTTGGAGTTCATGGAAACTGGCTTAAAGGAAGCATTGTGGTTAAAGAGCAACAAATGGAAGTACCGAATGGATTGTATGAAAGAGCTTAGCTTGCGCTTATTGGAGAGTATTGAACTTCTCTACTGGTTTCTGGACAGAATGCCTAATCTAGAAAGGCTAAACTTGCTTTTCTCTTATACGTTGGAAGAGTTAGTACCAAGTGAAAACATAGCACCACAAGAAAGATTGGGAACTGTATTACAGCTCAAGACATTGTATTTGCGGTCATCAGTGATAAAGAATTTAGGATTTGACCGAGACCCACTTCTACAAAGACTAGAGCATTTGCTCTTATTTGACTGCCACAGTTTGGTCACTTTAGCACCTTCCTCTCTATCTTTGACTCACTTAACATATTTGGAAGTAAACTCTTGTCGTGGATTAATGAATTTAATGGCAATCTCAACAGCTAAAAGCATGGCTCAACTTGCAAAAATGAAGGTAATCGAATGTAGCGTACAGGAATTGGTAACCAATGAGGGAAATGAAGAAGACAGAGTGATTGAAGTTGTATTTATTAAATTGGTATTTTTAGAGCTGGTGAGATTAGAAAACCTTACAAGTTTCTGCAGCTACAAGAACTGTGAATTTAAATTTCCATCATTGGAAATATTGATTGTGAGAGATTGCCTCAAAATGGAAACATTCACTGTGGGTCAGACAACAGCACCAAAGCTACAAAATGTACACACCAACGAAGGAGAAGAGGAAGAAAAACAATATTGGGAAGGTGACTTGAATTCCACTATCCAGAAAGTTTTCAAAGATAAGGTGCATATTCATTAAATACCAGATCCTCTCATCTTAATTTTTAACTTTGTAATCAAAATAGGGAAATGCTAACCGGTGCCCCCGGGTCACGGGTTAAGGATATATACTAAAAAAGGAAATTATATAGTATTTATTGCATTGAAACTGTGTAATCAATCCATAAAAAATCAAAAAAGCTTCTTTTTTTTGGTATCCTTAACCAGTGCCCCGGGGGCACCGGTTAGCATGACCCATCAAAATAATACCGATTCCATTTCTATATTTTAGAAAGTCTAAACATTATAGTCATATTTTTTATTTATAATAAATAATTTAGCTTGTTGAATATTTGAGTCTTAACTCACAACACCTTCATTTTCTTTGTAATTCTTCTTAATAATTTTTACTTTATTTCTTTGATTTTACAGATTTTTTTCAGATACACAAAGAAACTGAACCTTTATGATCATCCTGAATTATTAGAACAAGTATGGCATTGCAGTGATTTGGTGCATGAGTACATGTTTCACAACTTGACATCTTTGGTGGTATCACAATGTGACAATCTAGTGCACGTAATTCCATCTCATTTACTTCCTTGCTTTGGTAATTTGGAAGAGTTAAACGTAACGGGGTGCAGTGCTGTGAAAGTCATATTTAATATAAATGATGCAAGGGAAACTAAAGCTTTGGGAACATTTCGCTTGAAAAAATTGTTTTTGTATAAGTTACCAATCCTGGAGCATGTATGGGACAAAGACCCTGAAGGAAATTTTTGCCTTCAAGTGCTACAAGAAATGAGTGTTATAGAATGTGATACCCTTAAATATTTGTTTCCTGCATCGGTGGCTAAAGATCTTACTAGACTTGAGCTGCTTAGAGTAACACACTGTAAAGAGTTGGTAGAAATATTTTCAGAGAATGAAATACCTGCAGAAGGAGCAACAAAAGAGTTCATGTTTCCTTCTCTAACCTCATTGTACATAACAAAATTGCCAGCGCTCAAATACTTCTATCGTGGTTTACATAAGCTAGAATGGCCCGTGCTAAAAGAATTGTATGCATATCGTTGTAACTTAGTGATACTCGAATGTCAAGAAGATCATCCGGAGGGGCAAGCCCTTGTTCCAGTTGAAAAGGTATGTTGAAAGTATTCTATGACTTCACAACTTGTTTATTCCAATGAGAAAGGCGCTCCTTTTATAGGAGAGAGTACATAATGACACTTCGTACATAAATTAAGGAGTGATTTAAGGAATTGAAATAAAATAAAATAAACGTAAAATCAAATACTAGTAGGGGATATTCCCAGTGGGATTTACATTTTTATTGTTGCAAAGAGAATTCTCTCCATCCATTGTATTCCCTCTTATGCAAATAACACATTCCTAGGAGGATCTGCTTCTGTATCTTCTCCAATCCTTCGTATTCACTCTTTCATATTCAATTATCCCTTCAGTTTGATCCTATTAACATCAAATCTTTATTTTAAGAGAAGAGTTAGTTCTATGTAAGTTGTGTTTGTCTTTACATCTAATATATATAATTTCATCTATTTGTTTTTCCTCATGGGCTATCCAGATTCCTAGTATGAAGCATTTATCATTTGGTATTGGAGACACCGAGGTTACATGGAATCCGAAGTCTTGTACATTACAATTTGAAAAACTGCAATGCTTTCCAGAAGAGTCAGATAGGGTTCTATACCGGTTCCTTGGCATGTTACCCATTATAAGAAAGCTGGAATTCGAATATGGTTTACATGAAGAGTTGTTCTCTGCTGAAAGACCTAATGCTGATTACACAAGATTCCTCTTGCACCTAAAAGAAATAGAGTTAAACAAGATGTTTAATCTCAACTCCATTGGTTTAGAGCACTCTTGGCTACACCCCATTCCTGAAAATCTCCAAACATTAGAAGTAAGACGCTGCTCTCGTTTAATAAATTTGGTACCACACATGGTATCTTTCTCCAGCCTCACATATTTGGCTGTAAATATATGTAGTGAAATGCTATATCTGTTTACATCGTCAACAGCCAAAAATCTGTGCCGACTCAAAGTAATGAAGATAGAATCGTGTGAATCAATGCAAGAGATAGTGTCCACAGAGGAGGATGAATCAGGTGAAGATAAAAAGTTAATATTTGAGGACCTCCACACTTTGTTTCTAAGAGATTTATCAAAGCTAAGGTGCTTTTACCCTGGGAAGTTTTCCTTGTGTTTTCCATCCTTGGAGAAAGTGTCCTTGATTCAATGCATCTGGATGAAAACTTTCAGTCCAGTCAACATGATAGATCCAACCAAATTGTCTTCTGGAGTTACATTCATCAAAGATAAAACACCACAATGGGAAGGTGATCTGAATGCTACAATACGCAAGAGGTTTGAGGAAGAGGTATGTACAGAGTCAATAACATATATACTCTTACGGTTGTTGATCAAAATACATTATTACAAGTATTCGAGTATAACACAATATTATTAGAATTTAGATTTGCTTATATTATTAAGATAAGTATAAGATTGTCAATTTGAATTATTTCAAATTTAGTCAATAAAATTAAAAAATATATATATAGGGAACTAATTACAATTGTAAACACAATCAATTTGAATTTTAAAAAATTTCAAACCAAAAATTTATCTATAGGTCATACTGATTATTTATTTTATAAATTCTGGTTAAAGTGTGTTGGACACAATATTAAGGAATTGAAACAGAATTTACTATTTTTAATAATTAGTTAATACAAAAGTAAATGTTTTTTTTTTTTATAATATTAGATGTTAGTGTCCTGAAACAGCCTCTTGTGTAAAAAACAGGGTAAGGTTGCGAACAATACACCAATTGTTGGTGCCCCTTCCCGGACCCTGCATATGCGGGAGCTTTAGTGCAACGTGCTGCCCTTTTTATAATATTAGATGTTAGTACAATTCATTTGATATTTTAATTTTTAATTTCTTAACACATCAACACATGTTAACAACATACTTATTTGATCTCAGAATACTTAGCTCTACAAGTCTGTTTCCCTTGCTTAGTGCATACATTGTTGATGATTTACAAGGTGCTAGTCTACCTTGCTTGATTGCTTCGGGTATGTTTGAGAGTTGGGTTTTGAAGGGGAAGTTTTTGGAGGGATAAGTCTATTCTGGTGTATATTTGATATTACAAGGCCATCATTAAACTGCATGTAGTAAGCTGTTATGGTCTATACAAGAACTCAACCCCTAAACCTGGTTTAATTACAACCTTAGAAAAAGTAAGATTTAAAAATATAACCTTTTGAACAAATTTCTATGTTTGGAAAATGAAATGAAACTACAATTCCACATCTCAATTTGAAATGAAATGGAATTACAATTCCGCATCTCAATTCTTATTGACCTTGGTAAATAGCAAGTAATTTTTTCTACTCTATTGCATGTGCAGGTTTCTGATTATGCACCAAAAGGAACTGTTGTGAGACTCTTTGATGAACCAGTACTACAGGATGTATGGCATGGCTTGCCAGTCCCACACTCTTGCTTTGGAAATTTGGAGGAATTAATTGTGGACGGGTGCCAATTTTTATCTGAAGTACTACCATCCAATTTACTCCCTTTCTTAACAAAAATGGAAAAGTTGGCAGTTCGAAATTGTGGTTTTGTGAAAACCATATTTGATGTGAAATGTATAACAGAAGACAGAAAAATGACAACTAAGAGACCAGCCCTGATTCCCTTCCCCTTTTCCCTGAAGATATTGGCTTTAGAGCAGTTGCCAAATTTGGAGAATGTTTGGAATGAAGATCCTCATGGAATTCTAACAATTGAACTTCTAAAACAAGTATATGTTGATGAGTGTAAAGGCCTTACAAGTTTGTTCCCAGCCTCAGTAGCCAAAGATCTTGTGAAACTTGAAGATCTACACGTGAAACACTGTGAAGAGCTGATGCTTATTGTTGCAGAAAATAATGCAGATCCCAAAGGAAAAAATTTGGAGCTTTCATTCCCTTGCATGATCTCAATGACACTACTAGAATTGCCAAAGCTCAAGTATTTTTACCGTTCACTTCATTTTGACACGTTGAAGTTATCCACACATCAAGAGTCACATTCTGAAGGTGAAGTGATCGATATTGAAAAGGTATCATTTCTTTACAACTCTCCTTGATGCAGCATCCTGAATGGTTCCTAAAAACCGAACCTAATTTCCTTCTTTCTTTTATAGTTTTATATGAATGGTATTGACATTTGTTGAATGTCCAACACTAACTAGAGACATGACCTTGGTAGTGCTTATAATCATGGTTATAAAATCAAGATTCCAATCGTGAATCAAAAACCTATTTTTTAAGTTCTGAATCAAATCGTATTATGAATTGTAGGAGACATGATCAATAAAAATATAACATTTTAAAGTAAAAACAAGTGATATTGCTGAAATGTAAGCTGATATATCATTTTAAAGTAAAACACAAATGAAGTATGCCTGTTAATTATTAACTTTTGTATGTTTTAAACATCTACATAAATTCAAATATTATACTAACTAGACTATTAATAATGATGTATTCTTGCACGCCATTGTACTATATCATACATACATATCGATGGTGCTTAAATTTTTTTTAAAGGCCTTTATCATCTAAAACGATTTTTCATGATCATATATTCTTCATAGGGACCACGCGGACCTTTTTAATGATCTCCACTCCAACCTTCCACCATTTTAAATAGCCTACTTTACTTTCTTTTAAAAATATAAAGGTTTTTTCTTTTAAGCTAACTTGTTTGCCCATATTTTGCTGAAATAGTTAAGCTATCAATAACTATATATTGAGCATCTTTTAGCTTGAAAGGTTCATTATTTCATTATACGTAAATGTGTTGGATCTATAACCGGTTCCCTAACATTTTGCCTGATCGTTGGTTTATCTTTGTAGCTTACACCCAATCTGCACAACTTGTTACTGAGTGAGAAAGAATTGAAGATTATTTCGCGGAGAAACCTCTTGCACAAATTAAAAGCTCTTTATTTGGTGTGCTTTCATGTTGAATCAGATGTATTACCATATGCATTTTTACAACAGGTGCCTAATATACAGAAGCTTGCAGTGTCTTGTAGTTCCTTCACGGAGATTTTCTGCTTTCAAAGGCCTGATGTGGTCTATACAGAACTCCTATCCCATCTGAAAGTATTAACATTGGATTTACTTATGGAGCTCGTTTCCATTGGGTTAGAGCACTCTTGGGTTGAACCCTTAATCAAGAACCTAGAAACATTGGAAATAGCTAGATGCTTTCATTTAAGGAACATAGCAGCATCTACTGTATGTTTCTCCAATCTGATGCATTTGTTTGTGTCTGACTGCAACGGATTGGTAAACTTGTTTACATCCTCAACAGCCAAAAGTTTGGCTCGACTCAAAACAATGAATATTATATGTTGTGAATCAATACAAGAGATAGTATCTCATGAAGGTGATGCATCGTATGAGGATCAAAAGATAATATTTGAGGAGCTCCAGGCTTTGTATCTTAAAGATTTACATGAACTCAAGTGCTTTTATTCAGGGAATTTTACTCTGTGTTTTCCATCCTTGGAGCACGTGTTTGTAATCAACTGCCACAAGATGGAAACTTTCTGTCCAGGTACCATCAATGCAGACAAGTTGTTGGGAGTTAAATTTCATGATAACTCAGATGCTGTCCCATTGGAAATTGACGTCAACTCTACCATACAGAAGGAGTTTCTAGCACAAGTATGTTTTAACTTTTCTTTTTCGTTTTCTGAAGATAGAAACTTTAGTGTTTGAACACCTTCGTTCACCATTTTAGGAATTAGGTCAATTTGTTGGATGGGAAGTACATTGTATTTGTGAGCAACCATCACATATATACTGCTAACATTTTCACAATGGAAGTTCAATTAATTATGAGTTTGCCTTGTCAATTACTCCCAATTGAAGGCAAACCAGCAAGGGGAGATATTAATTTTAGTTTGAAAAATAAAATATTACCATTCCTATAGTTAAATTAAAGAACCTTTTCCGTCCTTCATTATTTTTAAACTAACATCACTGTTTTTGTGTCTAGGCTGACCCTAATAACTCGGTAAAACCGTAAGAGGATGCATGACATTGATTAATGATGATAAAGACTGTTGAATGGTAAGAGTATTATTTTATTTTGGAGAGTGATATAGGACATTACTTTATTTTGGGGTGAGGGTGTTTCTTTTTTTTGGTTACATACTAGTCCTTTTTTTTTTATTACAGAGGGAGGGTTGTGTGTGTGTGTGTGTTTAATCCAATCTAATACCTTAAAAAAAGAAAATGATTTGTACAGGTTGTTTACTGAAATATGATTTCACACATTTGTTAATTTGTTTACATTGCTAAGTGTATAGTTTATTAAACTCTTGATTTGTATATTAGTATATTAATAATGTGTGTAACTATTATAAGATGTAGAACTTATATTCTTTTTATAATTTGACAGGTGAGGTCCAACTCCAATACCGCAGCAAAATGACTGGAAAATGAGGTTGATGGTAAAGACAGTTGATGAAGAGGAACCAATTTGTCCAGTGGTCATACTTTTTTACCTTATTATATTTGGATTTATTCCAGTGTTACTATGTTTTGTGTTTAAGAAAAATAATTACGGTTGTGTGGTTTAAGTTACAAGAAGTTGATTATTCTATATATTAATGTAACAATGTGTGTGATTGTATGCAAGTTTATTGGGTGGCTGCCGTGAAGAATAAATATGGCCTTTTATTATTTGATATAAGTACTGTTAATCATAAAAGAAAATATTGTGTTCTTATATGTTATCTTTTGGATAACAAACACAAGAACATTTTTCAGTATGATGTCTTGGTTCTATTTGTTTACTCTTGATTTTGTCCATTTAGTTCAAGTTTCAGTTTAACTATGGATGACATTTAAGGATACATTAATGTTAAAATATATTGCAATGACTGACCATTTGGTAGGAAAACTGAAATCGGCTGAATTGTTCGATAAGCGGAGAGGAAAATTGTGAGGAAAAGATTATTTGATCAGTAATTTCTGAATCTAAAATTTAGGATAATTTACCAAAGTTAGGAAATGTAATGGAGTGATTGTCTGAGCTGACATGTTTTGAGGAGTGGGCAGCAGCAATAAGGGAAGCAGAAGGTGACAGTGCAAGAAAACTTTGAATTTGTTTTTTGCTTAAACCCAAAACAATGTTGTCATCAGAATCAACTTCTTGTGCAACCGAATCAATGCATACACTATGAAAAGCATTCTTGTATCTATACCTTGGAGGAAAACCATTCTTGAAGTAGCATTGGTCAAGAGCATGGTTAGTGCCATTACAATGTGTTCGTGTTTGGAAGACCCTTAGCTTGTCTTGCAAGAAATGACTTGAAACTGGGCTTGACCTGACATGGAAGTCTTGCTTGCCTTGTTTTGTTTTATTACCATGCTATAGATACAGGATTTCCACCACCGTTTAATAGTGACTAATCTCAGTCGGAAAAGCTATGAGGAACACAAGGTGGACTGTCCTCCTTCCAACTGGAGTTTTTCATACGCAAGAGTCGGAGATCGAACCCTTTGCCTTGTTTAAATAGCAAAGTGGTGGGAAGTGGTGGGCTCTTGTGGTGATGATGATGGGTACCATGGTGGTGGTTGTCTTGGCGCATGTGGCAACTCGTCATGCTGATCATGCTCATAATGTTGCTCATAATCATATTAATATGCAGTATATGATGCCTCTAGAGCCTGTGAAGTGGATGCATCAACGTCGTTCGTAATAGTCGTGCGCCTATGACAACCCCATTTAGGAACAGGATTAGATGCAACATGTTCTTTGTGTGCGGAGTTGTGCTAGGCCATTATGTCGAGTCTCTACCTACCAACGTCGTCAACCATATCAACAACAAACATTAGAAAAATATCAATTACCATTCTTTGAAACATTTCACCAAACACCTAGAGGTATTTTTTTTTTATGATGTGGTATTTTCTGCAAAAAAGAAATTCTCACAATCCTTCAAAAAAGAAATTCTCACAAATTCTTTTTTCATTCAACATTAATTGAGGGATTGAAATGAAAAGAATCATTTTTTTTTGTAGAGATAAAGTCCATAAAAGTGATCCAGAGGTCAATATTTTTTTTTCTTCAGACTTTAGAGGTCGAATTTTTTTTTCCAGACTTATTCAGGATTTTTTTTTTGTTGACAAAAACAAAACAATATTCATTCATTCAAATCGATGGATTACATCAAATACAAACATTGCTAAAAACATAAAAGGTGAATTTGCGAACAAACTCACAACACCCAAGTTAATAACATAAAACGGCAAAATGCCTACAAATAATATGATAAAACCTATGTCACTGAAATTCACATGCTTCCGGATCTTCAACGTTGACGCCCAAATCATTGGTTGAATTTGTAATTGACTGATGTCGATCTTTCAATAGGAAATAAACGAACACCGCGACAAAACGCGAAATCAAACGCCGCACAAGACGACAAACAACACAACGTCGTACTTAGACAACGAAATCACAAAAAAAACAAAAAAGAAAAAACTTGATATATGTGAAAAATCACTTATTTAAATTGAAAGAAAAGGGAAAAAAGATGTAGAGGGGTGATTCTAGGTCAAAAATGACCTAAAACCACCCCTTCTCGATGAACGAATGAGAAAGAAAGTCTAGAGAGAAGTTGGAGTTTCTCTCACTAGAAAACTAGGGCCAGCTAGGATGGGGCCTGAACACTTAACCTTATTTAGGATGTTAAAATACGGTCTCCCACATAAAATTATGAATTTTTAAAACACCAAAAACTCAAAAATCAAAACAACAGAAAGTTCAATCTAAAAATCAAATTTTGAACTGATTTTTTACAAAGACCTCTAGAAAAATACATATAAAAGATAGGTAAAGTTTCATAAAATTCCAAAGATGACTCAATTTATTTTGATTTTTCGACCAAAACATACAAAATCGCAATTTTGTTATGAGTACATATATACTCACGGGTCGAATTTTGTTCCCCAATTTTTCAGTCATATTTAAAACAACATATGAATTTCATCATGAAATTTTGGACTTTTTAAAAGAGGAAATAAATTCATTCTGAATTTTTAATAACTCATAATTATGGGGAAGGAAAGTTCATAATTAATTCATCTCTCGTTTGAAATTTTTGTGGTGGAATTTTTAATGATGTTCTGTACATGCGAGCAAACTTGGGAAACAATATTTGACTCGTGAGTATATACTTACTCGAAACAAAATTGTGATTTTACACATTTTGGTTGAATAAATAACAAAATACACTGAGGTGTCTTTAGAATGTTATGAATCTTTTGGAGATCATTTCAATATATTTTGTAGAGGTCTGCATAAAAAATCAGTCCAAAATTCGATTTCTAGGTTTATGTTGTTTTGGTTTTTGAGACCCGAACCAACTTGATTTGGCGGGTTTTCCCGTCTTGACTAAGTTTGGATATGTGTTTGATTTTTTTCCGATTTCAAAACATGAGTAAAGAACGGGTAACGAAGATATATATTCTCACCACGAACCCAAAACCTTCTTGAATCTAGAAAATCATTTTATTACCACAGTTGGTTGTTCATTTTATTTTTTATATAAAAATAGGAACCCTCACTCACGAAGGTAGATGGTATAGGTAGCACTCACTTGAGTTCTCTCTCTTCCTTTACCATAATCATCAATCTTCATCATCTCACATGCTGGGTCAATGAAATGTTAAAGTGAGAATATTATTCATTACTTAGACAAAGATGAGACAGAGATATCCAAACCCGTTGTAATAGAGGATGAGATTCAATTTCTCACTCCGTTTAAATAAGGGTAGAATAATTGGTAACCAGCCAATGCTCCGTTGATAAATGTGCACACTTACTACTACCCTCCGTCCGTCACCTATTATTCTACCAGTTACAACTTACAATGCGAACGTTTCTTCTTCTAGTATAATTGATCGAATCAGTGACTTACCATGTAATGTCATTGATGGCATCCTAAAACACTTGAACATCCAAGAGCTTGTTAGTACCAGTATTCTGTCTAGAAAGTGGAGGTATATGTGGACTTCAGTCAAATACGAACATCTTTCGTTCGATGAGGACTTCTTTAGTAGGTTTGAGGATCTTGATGACCCTGACCCTGAGATTTCTAGAATTATCACTGAAGTTCTTTTCCTTCACAATGGGCCGATATTTAGTTTTGTTCTTGACACCCCTATATTCTCCAATATCTTGATCACAAATGAATACCTCTATAAGTGGATTCTGTTTTTGTCAAGGAGGGGCATTAAAGATCTTCAGCTTCTGAATCATGGAACTTTTAACGGATTGCCTCATATGAAAATGCCATCTTTTGTCTTCTCTTGTCAAGAATTGACTTACTTTCACTTTTCCGGATTTAACTTATCAGTTCCACCCAATTTGTGTGCCTTAAAAAGTTTGCTGGTCCTTCACTTAGAATGCAATAGATATGAGCTCGGTTCACTTGAGAGTCTTATTGCTGGCTGCCCGTTACTTGAAAAGCTCAGCATACTATTGTATCGAGATATGAAATCAATTTGTCTTAAAAATGCAAAGAATCTGGTTGATCTTAGTCTCACAGTTAAACGAGAGAGAGTGGCTGGTTTTATCAAAAGTTTGCCGAAAATTCAGAGGCTAGCTATAAAATCAGATTCAGACAAGGTTAGGAAACAACATTACTAATATCAGTCTATTCGTTATGGTTCTGTTGGACAATATTCTGACCCATTTGTTTGTTTGGTAGGTTTGATCTTTAAAATTGTTGAGCATAATATTTTGTTAACATATGCACTTGTTTTCTCTACTTACACTACACTGCGTGGCGTGAATTTTTTACAAGGGCATGTAACCAAGCTTTGTTGCAAAAATAAAACCCAAGTTCGATAACTGTATAATACATTGTAATGTTACTTTTGATGTTCCAAATCCAATCTCAATTTTGTTGTTTTTAAAACCACTTCTATCTAGCATGCCCTCACAGTTTGATCTTTTGAACTTCTCTTTAATTGTATATTTGGAAAAAAAAATTAAATAAAAAAGCAATGTTGTATTTTTGTTTATGGTTCAATCCAATGTTTCCAGTATTTACATTGAAAGTTGTGGAAGTTGTACTTATAACAGTTGTACAAATATACGTCACAGCTCTATGCAGATATCATTCATCCATCACAGTTGATAAGCTTAAAGTATCTGAAATTAAAGACCATGAGTATGGATGATAGAAGAGAAGTTTTGTATATTGTTAGTGTACTCAAAAGTGCTTCTAACCTGGTGGAACTTGATATTCAGGTGACAATAAATACCTTATTCTTTCTTTGCTTGTCTTTTTATTTTACCAATCTTAGCTTGTGTTTTCGTTTCATACTTTTGACTCTTATTTTTTATAATTTAGAGTAATAACTATGATGGTGTTGAAGAGCCAAACCAACCGGAGGAGTTAGAATGCAATAGTTGTTGTCTTAGTCAACTTCAGACAGTGCATATCAGAGTTGGAACCAAATTTAAACATGCAATGAGTTTGATACGGTTCATACTTGCAAATTCCTCGTCATTGAGGACTCTTACTTTTGAAGTTGCTTTTGGTCATAAGAATTTTGATGCAGCAATTCTGTTAAACATTTCACAAGACTTGTTAAGGATGGAAAGAGCATCACAAAGAGCACAAGTTGAATTCCTTCACCCAAAGATAGACGTTCAATTGTGAAATATATTTGACTTTAACTTTCAATATGACAATTCCCAACCATTATAAATACATGTTCTAAGCATGTTTTTGAGACCTTTTCACAGTTTTTCAAAGTCCAGTTTGCACGAACATTTGGGAAAGGTCGTTTGCATCCCATGATTAAAGTCCTAAGGTTTGGAGGGAGTACTTGGAGCTCCTGTGGAGTCACTTGCTTTCCTTCTTATCTTGTGTCTATCTTGTGCAATTAGGATTTTAGGCTAGGTTACATATGATCTCTCTTGTTCTTGAGACAATTTGAATATTTTGTAGATTGATACTTTGTTTTAATATGACTCATGTTCTTAATTCTATGTTTAATGTTTTTCATGGACTACTTGCTATAAAGTAGTGATTTAGAGTTGGAATGACAAGGTTGACAAGGTGTGGTTTAAGTTACAAGAAGTTAATTGTTTTATGTATTATTGTAACAATGTGTGTGATTGCATACAAGTTTATTGGTTGCCATGAAGAACAAAGATGGCCTTTTATTGTTTGATGTACGTACTATTGATCATTATAAAAGAAAATATTGTGTTCTTGTATGTTATCTTTCGGATACAAACTCAAGAACATTTTTCCGTATGACATATCGGTTCTGTTTGTTTACTCTTAATTTTGTCCATTTATTTTAAGTTTCAGTTCAACTATTGATGTCATTTAAGGATACATTAATGTTAAAGAATCAGTTTAAGTACATTACAATGTCTGTTTGACCATTTGGTAGGGAAACCGAAATTGGCTGAATCGTTCCATAAGTGGAGGAAAAAAAGTGAGGAAAAGATTGTGTGATCAGTAACTTCTCAATCTAAAATTTAGGATCAGTTACCAAAGTTAGGATATGTGTTAGAGACATTGTATGAGCTGTTACTAGATTTGATGAGTGGGCAGCAGTAGGGGAAGTAGAGTGTAACAGTGCGAAAAAAACTTTGAATTTGTTCTTTGCTTAATCTCAAAATCATGTAGTCATTAGAATCAACTTTTTATGCAACAGAGTCATGCTTGCAAGAAATGGCTTGAAATTGGGCTTGACCTGACATGGAAGTCATGCTTGCCTTTTTTTGTTTTTGGATTACCATGTTATAGGTACGGTGTTTTCACCACCGTTTAATGGTATTGGTGACTAATATCCGTCGGAAAACCTATAGAACACACAAGGTGGATTGCCCCCCTCCTAAACGAAATTTCTCCATACACAATAGTCAGAGATCTAACCCTTGCCTTGTTTAAATACCAAGTGGGTTCAGATAAGATACGATCACATATTCAATTGGTGTTCTTTCTTGTTGAATTTGTCAAACTCCTAAAAGCTTAGGTATGAAACTGTGCTATCCTTCTAAAGATCTTTTCTTTCCATATAAATTCAATTTAATACAAGCCTGTGAGGCTGATTCTCTGTTCAGTAAATATGTAATATTGTCATATATAATTACAACTATCCATGTTTATAAAATACTACTAGTTACAATTACAAATGCATTTTTTTAGAGGACTAGTTACAAATGCATAGCATTTGCTTTTGCCTTTAAAAGTTTAATAAGTTGAAAGAATTATCATGAAAATACGGCAGGTGATCCATTAGCAGTATTTGGGATATTAACTGTAATTAAGGCATTTAAGGAAGCAAAGCACATTGTCACTATCTTTGTATTGTTCCTTCTGTCAAAAGATTTCCGAAGTGTTGTGCAGCAAATACTAATCAGTTGGTTCGAGATGGTTCCACTGAAGAAGTCACAGCAGATATTTGACGAGTTCCATTTTCTATTGATATCATTATTGGATAAGATTGTGAAATGAAAATGGAACTCAACTTTGCATTAAAATAGAGGAATTTTTTCGAGATATGCTAACAACACGCTCTCTAATGAATATCAACTTAGCCTTCTTTTTCAAAACACTAACTATACCACCGATTGTTTTTATGTATTTGTTGGCCATAATATTAAAAGGCAAATAATAAATAAACCAACAAATATGTTAGGGGGGAAATTTGTACAGAACAATCCATCAAAAATTAAGCAAACTTTACTTTATGTGCACAAGAAATAAACTTCAGTTTAAGTCACAAAAACATTATCTCCTTTTCTCTGTTATTTTTTCTGGTAACAAAACCACATTCACAGACCTAATTAATCTGGTAAACCATATATATACATGATATTCCTAGTACATCATAAGCTCCTACCATAGACTTCTATAATTAGTACATACCAATATCACAGACTTACATGTGTATAATGAAATATTGACACTGTCACAATCTTTATGATTTACCTATTCACCTGGACAACTTCAACCACCTTGTCACATAATCTTTTAAGCTAAATCCCTTGCTAGGCCTTAGAATTTGCTTGAACAAAGCCATTTTTGGCACATTCCAATGCTCCACATGCCTGAAAATTTTCAGGAATTTTGATGATTTTGAAAATGATAACACTAGTTAACTGTGTGTGAGTCATCACAATGAACATTTTTCTCACCTGCATACTTTTCCTGATTGTGTATCAAAATAATATTCTGTGTACCCAGTTGCTGCAGCATATATTAACATGGTCAAACCGTGTACAATAAATATAATTTAAGCTGCTTTTTGTTGCTGCTAAATAAGCATTTTGTGATTGCCACATATTCTATTAAAAACCCGATTCATGTTAATTTGAACATGCAAATAACAGTATAAAAACGAAAAATAAATCCAAGAGAGGTTCCAGTCAAATGCAGATAAATACAATACACAAAAATATGTATAGTACAGAAATTTAATTTTGTTCATCAATGGCTCAATCTATTAGATATACATGGATACGCTTGAGATTTACCAGAAAGAATAGGTCTCCAAGGAAAGGACAAGATACAGCTGAATCGCCAGTGACCAATTCCTTTATCCTGTCATGGAGCAAATGTATGAAAATACACTATAAGCTTTTCAAAGAAACAACCAACACTCAATAAAAAGATTGATATTTTTTTTTTATATAAAAAACACGAGTTTCTAGAATATGTTTAGCAGGAGATTAAACTCTATTCCTTTAGGTTACACGGCTAAGCAGTTAAGGCTGCTTAGGCTTTTGTAACTATATCACAGCTGCAATTGCAGCCGCATCAGAAACCTTTATCATCAGTTGCATGTAATATCAAGAGTTACAAGGTAATCGCAACTTTAACCGCAACTACAATTTAAAACCTAAGTTGCAAAACTCTATATTTGAGAAAGCAGTAGAAAAGTGTTCAAGGTTATATTCACCTCAAAATCTTCCCACTTCATAAGATTCATAGTTGACTTCTCCAGAAGTGATCCAAAATTAGTGCAGTTCCTTTTGAAACGCTGAAGTCCTTTAAAAGATCCTGCTGGATCCGCAAATTCACAATCCTCTTCATATGCATTCAATGTGAGATCTCCTGAGAGTTGGGAGGAATAGATCAGCTATGTGAACCATCTGATTATAATCAAAATACTAACTAGAAAATGCCAATTGTATTAGCTTCATTTTGTATCAGTCATTATATAGGAAGCAATGATTTGCTGATTATCATGTATAAAATAACATACTACTGAGAGTACACTTCAGCAATGCCTCTTTTTGTTCTCAGCATTACCAATCCCTAAAACATTATTGAGTAGTACTCGAGTTTACTCTTGTTAGAATAGAACAGCAACCCGGTTCAAAAGTAAAAGATACGAAAACAATGCAAATAGAAAACACAATATTTGATCACGAAGTACAGCTAATTGCGCCTACGTCTCCGACTGCAAAGCGGGATGCAGTTCCTTTGTATTGCTATTTTAAGCAGTTACGGTTTACAGTGTATAACTTCAACTTACTTAAATACTAGTGTCCATATTACAACATTGCTCCTGAACCACACTGTTGAAGCAAAGTGTTAGATACCGTTAGAGATTTATTAGATATTGTTAGAGTTTGTTAAATGTAGTTAGAAGTTGGCTAGTATTAGTTAGAAATTAGTTCAAATTTGTTAGTTTAATTAGGATCACTATATAACTGTATTTACACCTTTTTTTTTTTAAACGGCTAATTTATTCACGACGAGTGTGTGCAAGGAGCACAACAAAAAACTCGCGGGCAACAACAACAGAAAACAAAGGCACTGCTATACCAGCAACCCCACAACCTGAAAAACTCCCCAAAAAAGCTCTAAACAGCAAAACAGCAGGAACCTCCTAGTCTAAAAACGTTAACGGCAAGCCCAAAAAGCAGACCAGCACCAGAAAAACAAAAAATTGAGGCTGTCATATGCCAAATAGCAGAAAAAAACAGCACTGCTAACAGCAAAAAAACGCAGCATACCCCAGCCTCAACCATTACAATGCTAAGATGCCACAAAAAAATGCACTGTCAACGCAAAAGACACTATTTTGGATTCTAACTCCATTCATAAAACAAGCAAGCCGGCACTTGTAAATGACTCAAAGTCCACCTCCACGACAAAACCTTAATCGCCTCCACTATCTCAGCAACATCACAATTAGAATTATTGAAAATTCGATCATTTCTCGCCCTCCATAAACTCCAAACCGCTGCGTGCCAAATCAACTGAAAACCTCTACGAATCTTATTATTCCTCGCAGCACCATTCCAACCCTCCCACAGCAAGAACAGATTCTGTGGCAACACCAAGGAAAAACCAAGCCATTTCCACAAACCATTCCACACCCCTGCAGGTGTATTTACACTGATTGTAATCAACTTTTTCTTGTTCTTTCATTTCAGCTCTAAAGTTCATCTTTCTCATAGTTTATTTTAATCAATCTAACTTAACTAACTAGTGTAACTAATTATTGTAACTAACTTACATCTAATATGAAGCCTCCAGCACCCCCCAATCATAACCCAACAAACGTTTGAGTCTGGCCGACCTGTCCACTTATCAGTAACTACGAGTCATACTCATACCTAACAACTCTGAATAGTCATGCCTTTCTCCACAAATCAATCATCCAAATGATGTGTTAAAAAGACAAAGTAGTTTACAACCATACTTAAAATTGAAACTATAGCATATGTTAAGAATAATCCAAATTAGTATTCATCCACATAAGATAAGAAAAAGCATGTGATCATTGATCAAACCTGTGACAAAATAAGATCTTTGGAAGTCTTGTTTGATTGTGTCCACAACAGAAGCACGATCAATGGTTTGAAGAAGTCTCTGAGGAGGAGAAGCTTCTTGTTCATCAGATGGAGAACGGAAAGCAGAAGCAGCAATGCCTAGAAGCTCAGAACTATACCATGCTACTTTGAGAAATGCATTGGTCTGTGGTTGTGGTTGTGACTCTTGATTTTGGTTTGTTCCATTGCATTGAATTTGAAACCTATGGATTTTTGTGTTATTGAGGTGATGATGATGTTGTTTTGGTGAAAAGAACAAAGAACTGTGGTGATGGTTGTGAATGGTGTTGATTGAGGTAATGGAAGATATAGCAGACAATGCCATGAAACTAAACAAGAGAACGAACAAACAAACGTTAGAATGATTTTGTTAGAATCTAAGAATAAACGGTTGCCACCTGCCTTGTATTTAAATATCTAAGTTTTTAATTAATGCTAGCCACATAAAAAAAAAAAGAA
>Ga0315913_1000470_pt1 | contig 36013 bp, 18 predicted proteins | sample MpolsnodulesMG_FD_207736 | JGI IMG/M metagenome (GOLD analysis project Ga0315913, IMG submission 207736) | Medicago polymorpha root nodule microbial communities from Los Angeles, California, United States - small nodules | ecosystem: Host-associated > Plants > Roots > Nodule | place: USA...
AGATAAGATCCATGATGGTCTCACACTCACTAACAAATTCTACCTAACGAAATAATTAGTTAGTTAGTTGCTTTACAATTAGGACAACAATACTTTATTTATCAAACTCGGAGGTCGTACACTTTGTATGGTTCCCCCAACAATGCTGATATATGATATAAAATTCAGATAAGGTATTGACTTGGTTAGAGAATTAGATCATTGGATTATAAGTCGAATTAAGCTGTGGTGTTATGATTGCGTGGTAGGAATGAAGCTACCAATTAGAGCTTCAATATCCTAAACTCCAAAACACCATAGGGAGGGGTTGTGTGCAAGAGGTAATGGTTTTAGCTATAGGTGATGAGATATATGATTACCTATAATGCCCGGAGGAAATGGTGTTGATTTCGACAACGGGGCTAAAGGAAGAGCTCTATAGAAACCAGGGAGAAGTAGTTGAGTGAGAGCAGGGACGGATCCAAAAATTGACTTGCAGGGGCAAAATTTTACCTACCCAAAAAAAAATATTTCTTTTGTTTTTTTTCTTTCTATTGTTTATTTTACCAAAAACACAATGCTGTCAAACATTCAACCGAACCTAACACAAACCAACACCCGTTATGTACAGGTTTGGATATTATCCAAAAAAAGGTGTAAATCCAACCTAATTTATATACTTTTCATCAGTTTGGACAACAAGTAATTTAATGAAATTAACCAAATTGGCCTGCAAACACCCCTAATTTTAAGAGTGAATAGACAATTTGGTCCACAAATTTGTAGTTCTCATTCAATTTTATATTTGAATTTTTCTGCATTCGCAAGTTTCATCTATTCCTCAATTTCAGAATGGATTTGAATTAGGCCAAAAAAAAAAAAAACAAGACAGAGTTCATGCCATCAATTAATAAAATAAAAATAGAATGTAAGAATTATATATATATCCTAGCCCTTACCAGTTTACAACTCTTTGGGCACTCTAACATTTGATACTTAATCTGCTATTTGGGACAATTGCTAATGTCTTTCAATCACCATAAAATCTTGCTATTGTATATGTAGAATCTAACAAAAAAAGGAGGAATTATAAATATCCAATCCCTCATCACTCATCAATCAAATATCAGTTTACAGCTCCTAGGGCACTCGGCTAATTTCTTTAACATTTGGTGCTTTGCGGTTAAATCTATGGAACACGCACTGTGAATTGTCATGACATGTAATACTTTTGAATTTTGCATAACATACTCTGCAAATTGAAGCTCACTCTCCCTGCCTTTACAGTCTTTAAACAAACAAGTTTTTAGCTGAGATGAAATACATGTCGGAACATTTTGTGGGTCCTGCCAATTGTCCTCGTAAATTCCATCCTCCATCTCCTACAATAGAGGTATATTTACCAAATTAAATTAAATCATCAAATTATCCTAATCATACCTGATGAATGGTAAGATGTTGAAGTTTCGGACTATGTTGAAGCACGTCTAGCATCCACCTCCACTTCTCGCCCCAAATTTTACCCCTATAGATGCAGAACAATAGCTCTATTTGGGTTAGATTGTGAAAAGTTGGGAGTGGGAAATAGATGGGCCATATCTACATGAATTTATAGACAATACATTAGAAACCAATCATACCTACCAACTTTTAAGGTTTAATTCATAAACAATAAACAATATCTTACAATGTCAGGGATACAGAACAAACATTAAAGCAGAAAGATCATACCAGTTTAAAACTCAGAATCTGCACGGCCAACAGCAAGAAGAAATGGATATATAGGTTTCCAATAATAGTTGCTCTCGCCAACTTGGACAAGTGTTTGATTCTACCTCCAGGAGGAATCATTTTCATTGTTATAAGAGGATTTACCTTTACGTGTACGTCTACAACAGTTGTTTGTAACTCCTCTAGAACTGGACAGCCTAAAAGAAACTTGCTAATTTCTTCATAACACATGAAAATCACACAATCTAAATGGAGAGTTTGGAGTAGGGGAATATCTATTTGAGAAGGAAGGTTATTTAGATTTACACTCTTCAACTTGAGAAGTGTAAGAGTCTTGCAACTGAAAATGCTAGGACTTAACTTATTTTTTAAATGATCTCTAGGCCAAAACTTCATTGTAAGTTCTAGGTTTTCGATTCTTCGTTCTAGTGCTGCATTAAGAAATCGGTTAATATCGTTGATGTCGTATAGACGACTGCAGCACTTAAAGCGGAATGATCGTATTGGTATTGTGACTTCCCGCGTTAACATGACTGACGATACAACATGACTAAAGGTTTCGAAGTCTTTGAAACTTTGGCTCTCGAAGTCGAGATCAAGAACTGAAAGCCATAATGGCTTCCACCTCTTTGAAAGGATGGTTGTGGCGGCGGAGTCTTTGGTTGGAAGAAAAGAGAGTATGTGAGAGATAATTGAGTCATGCAGAAAACTGATCCTATCTTCGGTTGGAATTGATCGATGGGAGAGAGAAGACGACGACATCGCAGATCAAACCTAATTAACCTATATTGCTAGAAAACTAGGTTTCAATATCGTTACTATAGGTCTTTTGTGTAAGGACAGACATAATTACCAAATATAAGGACACAAAGTGAAAGGGCAAGCAGTGGCGGCTAGGGAACAGTCTCTTCCTAATAAAAAAATTAAGCCTAGTTTAGTTTGGCTTTAAATACTAAGGCTAGGTTAATATGATAGGGAAAAAATGAAAAACCCCCCAAAAAAATAAAATTTTTTACTGATGTGAATTCGTTAAAAAACACATCAACAAAATACTTGATGTGTGGAGCAAATTAATCAAGCAACCAAACTAACATGGGTGACATTTATAAATACAAGCAAAAGATAGAACAACAAAGGCGAAAGAGAGAAAACACGAAAATTTGTTTACCCGGTCCAATGACCTACTCAGGGGGAGATACAAGCTCCCTGCTCCACTATATTGATGAGTAACTTTACAAAAGAGATATAAAAGGTTACAAGAATCAGTCTTTAAACCTAATTCTACCCAAAGTCTTGAATCTCTTCCTATGACCAAGAGACTCTATCTTAATGGTATTTGTCCAAGGTGACTTAATGGTGATTCAATCACAACCCTAGTGTTTGTTGCCAAGAGAAAACTCTATAAACTCTAGTTTTGTTGTTGGCTTCTAAACCCTCGTTTTTCAAGCTCTCTACTCGCCTCTCTATCAAGGTTTGCATCTAATACAAGGTTTATATGTATAGAGAAATATAACTCATAAATTTTGAACAGATATCACGCTGAAGATACGTTCCCTTTTTTTTTCCTCCTTCAGCGCAAAATATATTTGCATCAAATATTCTTTTGCAAATATATATTTGCATCAAATCTTCTTTCATACGGTACAAAAATATATTTATTGTCCATAAATATATTTTCAGCAACAATCTTCTAGAAGCACAAAATACAATTGAAATAAATCTTTTATATTTTTAGCAACAATATTTTTCATCCATCAAATTTTGAGTCAATTTCAACATTTACAACTTTTTTTTTAATTAATACCAAAAACACAAATGTTTTTTCCCCTAAAAAACACATGTTTTTTTAGAGTGAAAAACGCATAAATGTTATCATCCGATTCCACCCAACCCAATTTTTTTTAACAAATTTTATATAATTTTTGTTAATATATAATTAAAGATATTTAAAATCAAGATTGTGTACTGAAATATCTAAAACAATCGGTTAGGTCACTCATCGTGGGGCTGAGTAACACTTACATGCTTCTCAATTTTTATTTTTTTTAGGGATTTCATGCTTCTCAATTTAACAAGGATTAAATAAAAATTTATAACATTCCTCTTAGTGGGGAGGGCATGGCGCATGCATGCTGCTGCTTAAGAAAATGGTTTTTGTAGACCACCTACAGTGGTATGGATTTGAATTTTGACAATACTTTGGATGTAGGTAACTCACACTTAGGGGGAGATTGTTGAGTTTCAAGTGTGAGTGATTAAGTCCCACATCGACTAGAAATGGAGGAAATGTTGGTCATATAAGAGAGGGGACCCATATATACCTAATGCCTAAAGGTTTTGGGTGGAGATGTGGTGTCTAAGTCTCTTAGTGGTCTTGGATGTTTAGCCTATTGCTGCTCCTGGTGTTCCCCAACAAGAAATTTTAACATGGTATCAGAGCCTATCCAAGGTCCACCATTGGGATTCCACAATGCCACACTTCATGCCCATTGGGTCCGAGCGTGAGGGGGTGTGTCGGTAATCCCACCTTTATTGCGATTTGCTCCTAGTTGCTTTGAGATGGTGCATTTGTAAGGATGAGTTAGACCCCAAATTTCAACGATATTCAATTCTAATACTTAAACCAACAAATGTTAAACTATGTTCAAATTTCAGATTAGATCCTTAATATGCCAAAAAAAAAAAGTAAGAATGTTGAATTTACTTCCTTATTTTTTTTCATGAGCACTTACTATACTATATATATACTTTACTATTTCCAAACTGCTCCTCAGGATTAGATCCTTAAGGAAGAGGAAGGGCAGTGCTGCAGCAATGCAGCAACTGGACAGCAGTAGTGCAGAAGGCGGCCACATGAGATTATGGTTTGTTGGTAGGGGAAAGATCCTCAAGGAGGCGCTAGCATGATGGCTAGGCGCAACCATGGAATCACACTACGGAGGCGTGGTAGGGCAGCTACTTATCCCATCTTAGGTTTTGGGACTATGGAGTGTCCAAGCTTTTATTAGGAACCATTTCTATTCAATGTCAGGATTAGATTTTCACTATACAAAGCAAGTATATAAATAAAGTCAAACAAGTATTAACAAAAGATAAATTCCTTCACTAACTGAGTAGAGGTCTTCTCTCAAGCAAACTGCCTTCGCAGTTTCACTGATACGGAAAATAAATGCAGAAACCTGTTTTGAATGAGAGCCATTATAGTTATCATATACTCCACAAAATCCGATTCATTGACAAAGAAGAAGAATAGATCAGCCTGTTACGATTGGATTATGAGGACCTTTAAATACACTCATACAATGATCCGCTGAGTAATAATGCTAAATGAATGAACACAATATTAGAAATTATTAAGTCATTTTAAAATTATATAAACATATCGTTGTCAATGTTAGTCTTAGAAAAAGTTTCACTTGGATTACTCAAACAATTAAGAACGAAGGACTTTGCCCACAGTTGTGAGTTTAAAATCTCTTCACATAGACTTAATGTTATTTGGGAAATTCAACTCCAAGTTAGAAACTCCAATCATGGTCATCCATTACCTCTGCCCAACTCCCCCTTGATAATCCCATTGACATTCAAGAGGGGGACTTTTGATCAAAATTATATCCTCTCCAATCCCATTTGTTTATCTAAGATTCACATCAGCAATGGGCAAGTATGCTTTCGACAGCAAAGTTTTATTATATCATATTAAAATTAAAATAAAGAACAATGCATCCACGATGGTATTTCAAGTAGCAGGCCGGGTACCGAATTTCAACTTGCTCCATGCAAGACATCAAAAACTTGCAGTAAATGACAGCAGAATTAAGACTATCGACTACTACAATACAATCAACTTCATCATGATATAAAGTAAACATTTGCAACCTCAATAGTAATTGAGATGCTCAACTCCGGGGTCCATTTTGAAGTACTGTAAAAAGGAAGAGACAACTGCTAATCAAAAGAAGATAAAATCAAGCATATTTACTACAATAATAAAAAGGAATTAAGGTTCCCTGCCATATAACCAATAACAATACTTGCAAGACACTTAGAGTGGCACAAGCTATGTCTAATGGCTTCATGCATCTTGGAGAGATACAATCAAGTATGACATAATGAGAGGCAATAGTGCCAAAGAGGAATTATATATATCCTTACCCTAATCAATCCAACAGAATTTTATATACCAGAGAAGATGAGATATTGAGAGGCTGCCTAGAGGAAAGATCGCCGCTTGCAACATCAGAGCTGAAGACAGAGCCCTTATCTATAGATGTTTGATAGATAGAAACTAGGGAGAAGTAGGTGAGAGAGAAAGAGAAATTTAGTGTTGACATTGCATTATAGAATCTAGTAAAACTCCTTATTTCTATGGTTCTCAAACAGCCAAAGACCGAAAACAATGTTTTCTAGTACATATGATTACATGTTTAATCTTTTGGCAAGTCATGCACATGGCATACCCTTTTGTGTGGGCGAGAGGAAATACACCAGTTACAAACTTAAGAAACACAAATTCTGAATTTATACACTTTGTTCCATGTAGTTACACATAATACCAGCATTTAATTTAATAAATAATTGTTATAAAATGATACGACGAGGAAAAGTAAGAGACAGTTCATGCTATCAATTAATAAAATAAGACAAATTGAGAAATTCTTAGATGAACTTTTACCTAACACATCATTTTTACACTCAACCAATTAAAATCTAACACTTAATTAAAATAATAAAAGAATTAATATCAGATTTTTTTGTCATTATTTTTAATATTTCTCTCTCCTTTTTCCACTGTCTTTAACCGACAATAACCACCTACTACCATTTATGTTTTCATTTCCTTAATTAAAATCACACTTTTTTTAAAGTTAATAACATTGTCATTTTTTTATTGATTAGGTATAAGAATGATGTCTTGGGTGAAAGTTCATACAAGAATATCTCATAAACTAAATAAAAATAGAATGCAAGAATCATATATATCCTAGTCCACATCAATCAAATATAAGTTCTGTAATATTTGGGACAACTGTTCATGTCTTTTGTACCACCATAAACTCTTGCTATTGTATATGTAGAATCCAACAGAAAAGCTAGACATCAAAGAATTATATATTTCCGATCCCTCATCATTCAAATATCAGTTTACAACTCCTAGGGCTCTTGGCTAATTTCTTTAACATTCTGCGCTTTGCAGTTAAATCTATGGAACACAAACTGTGGACTGTCATGGTACGTAATACTTTCGAATTTTGCATAACATACTCTGCAAATTGAAGCTCACTCTTCATGCCTTTACAATCTTTAAACAAACAAGTTCTTAGCTGAGATGAAATGCATGTAGGAATATTTTGTGGATCCTGCCAATTGTCTTCATAAATTCCGTTCTCCATTTCCTGTAATAAGATGGAGGGAGTATTAAGACATATTGAGGTAGATTTACCAAATTAAATTAAATCGTCAAATTATCCTTATCATATGTTAAACCTGATGAATGGTAAGATGTTGTTGTTGGGGACTATGTTGAAGCACGTCTACCATCCACTTCCACTTCCTGCCCCAACTTCTACCGTTATGATTGCAGAAGAATAGCTCCATTTGAGTTAGATTGTAAAACATTGGGACTGGGAGATGGAGGTGCCATATCTGTATGTATTATAAAGATATTACATTAGAAACCCAATCACACCTAACAACTTTTAAGATTTAATTCATATATACAATATCATACCAATGTCAGTGATACAGAACAAACATTAAAAAAAATATATCATACCACTTTATAACTCAAAATCTGTACTGCAGACAGCAAGAAGAGATTAATATATAGGTTTCCTCTAGAAATAGTTGCTCTTGCCAAACTGGACAAGGGTTGAATTCTCCACGGAATCATTGTCATCTGAGGAACTGTGTATACATTATTTGTTTGCAACTCCTTTAGAATGGGACAGCCTAAGAAAAACCTGCTAAATTCTTTGTAACACATGAAACGCACAAGATCCAAATGGAGTGTTTTGAGTAGGGGAAGGTCTAGTTGAGAAGGAAGGTTATTCAGAACTACGCTATTCAACTTGAGAAGAGTAAGGGTTTTGCAACTGAAAATGCTAGGACTTAATTTAACTGTAATATGATCTTTTGGCCAAGCCATCATATTAAGTTCTAGGTTTTCAGTTTTTCGTTCAAGTGCTGCGTTGATAAATCTGTTGACGTCATTGATGTCATATAGACCATGATCAATATGACACTTGAAGCGGAATGATCGAATTGGTAGTGCGACTCCTCGCGACAACAAGACTGAGTATACGACATGACGAAAGGTGTTGAAGTCTTTAAAGCTTTTGCCATCAAAGTCGAGATCAAGAACTGAGAGCCATAATGGCTTCCACCTCTTTGAGAGAATGGTTGTGGCGGTGGAGTCTTTAGTTGGAAGAAAAGAGAGTATGTGAGAGATAATTGAGTCATGCAGAGCACTGATCCTATCTTCGGTTGGAATTGAGAGAGAAGACGACGACATCGCAATCATCAAACCTAATTAACCAATATCTCTTCGTACGAGAAGAAACCAACTTATCAGCACACAAAGTGAAACTGTGAATAATGCAATTATATAGAGTTTAATTGTGGTGTACTGACAGTGTAAAGAGATTTACACCATCAACCAATAGAATACTGCCATTTCATTAAAAATAAAATCAATGTCATGGATGTCATGGTATTCTATCCCGACGCCGTTTTCCACCGCTTTAACCCACAAGCCCAGCATCCTTAAAAGACAACTGAAGGTTGAGAATAACACTATAACGCACATCCAAGATGCATTGTTTCCTTGAGAAAAATATCATCTCACATTGCCTTTAATTTTTTATTTTTAAGAAAATAAAAATAGAATACTCTTGGTTGGTTGAGTCTAAATAAAAACATTTAAGAATCAAAACCGGAGGGCCAGAATCTATTATCACAATGATACAATTAATGGGTTTTGATGTTGCCGCCGAAGTTGCATGTGCAAACATGATCCTATCGTGAATCAATAGCGTTGCCACTTGCCAAAAACTCCACCGTGATTGCCACTGTTGGTGCGCTGATAACTGCCATGGAAGATGAATCTGGAAGTTTTTGTTGAGGATTAATTTTAGTTTTAGTATTTATGTCATTAAAAGAAAAAATGAATTGGCAGCATGCTATTGGTTGACTGTGCAAAACGTCTTTACACTACACCATAATTAAACTCTTATATAAAAAGATTCAAAACACACGAAGAGAGCACATATTCTAGTTTCACAAAGTTTTTTTTTTTTGAAAAGGCTAAAATGAATTATATTACCAAAAAAGGTGTCCTTCTAAGTAACAAGATGTACAAAGAAATCGACACCAAAGACGAAACAATGTTTACATACGGAACCTGTACACTAAATTAAAAACATAGGAACAGAATAAACTCTAGCCTATGCCTAAGATGGCGAACGGATTAAGCCACCAGCCATGGTAATTGAAGGGAAGTGAGACAAATTTCACCTTCAACCACGAATAGGCAAGAATCTTAATCTTAATATGAGACTAGAATATAATTATTTTTTTTAATCAATGAATATGTGATAACTAAAATCCCACAAAAAAAAATAGTGAACACTCTTCCATTCCAAATTATCAGTAAAAAAATTATTTCATAATTATTAAGAAAACTAAAACATAATAATATGGAATATAATCACTTTTTGTGTTCTCCTTAAAATAACTATGTAAAAACAGTTATAATTGGTTACGGAAAAATTATAAGGAGAGAAAATTGATTGAAATTTGCATTTAATTTTATGAAAATAAGCAAAAGTTTAAAAAAAATGATTTTCTTGAAACAATATCATTAAATAGGGTAGTTCGTTCTTGTATTAAATACCGAGTTTTAAAAAAAAGATCATTAAATAGGGTCAAAGTTAATCTTTTCTGCTTATAATTTTTTTTTTGTTACAAAATATAAATTTTTTGCTTATAATTTGGAACGAAGTAAATGAATTTTTTTTTGCTTATAATTTGGGAATGATGGAGTATGTACTTTGGCTGTGTATGTATTCATCTTTTAATCATTCAATTCAACGACTTTCATTTTAATTTATTTTAAAATAAATTTAAATGTTAAACAAATTTTATTTAGAGGATACTTGTATCTAACCAAACTCTAAGGTATCTAAAACTTTATCAAAAATATTTTTATGACTTTTGTTTTTTTCATCACCAAAAACACTTAAATGTTGTATTTCCATCCAACCCTGAGTAACTCGTTTTTATCCCCAAAATAAAAGAGTAAACTCAACCTGATTTGTATTCTTTTCATTGGTTTAGATAATGAATTTAATGAAACTTGAACCAAACTCTTTCGTGGACAACCCTAATTTTAAGAGTGAATAGACAATTTGGTTCATGAATTTGTAATTCTCATTCAATTTAGTCTTTGAATTTGTTGTGTCAATAAGTTTCATCTTTGGTTTAGATAATGAATTTAATGAAACTTGAATCAAACTCTGTTGTGGACAAACCCAAATTTTAAGAGTGAATAGACAATTTGGTTCATGAATTTGTAATTCTCATTCAATTTAGCCTTTGAATTTGTTGTATCAATAAGTTTCATCTTTTCGTCTATTCCGGACCACGATAATACATGGGGATTTCAAATTAGCTCCACATATACATGTGCTTAAATTGTAACTATGTCTAGTATCCTTCCTCTTATACCAAATCACAATATTTGGGTAAAGATTTCAAACATATATACACACCCACACAATTTCAAACAAGCACTTCAATATTTACAATTCATTCCTTAAAGATTCAACATGAATGTGATTTGAAACTCATGTTGAGCGCCACGTCATCATTTAACATGACACGTCTTTATAGGTATTGTTTGAAATTGACAGAGGAATGAATATAACTGACGCACAGCTAATGAAGGAACTATTGTGCTCTTTTGAAAATTTTAAGAGCTAAATTGAACAATGTTTTAATTTTCAAGGACTAAGTTGCACAATATAGCAAGTCAAGAGAAAGAAAGAAAGAAAAAAATAAGGCAAAGATACAAAGAATTACGAATTGATATAGTGTTCCACAAAATCGTATATTTATAAAAAAAAATATATATATATTTATAAATTTTTTAATAATTGTATATTTATAACCTAATAATATTCTTTCAAAAAATTACTCTTTTTGTTCACAAGACTTAGCTCAACTGACAAAAAATACGAAATTTTTAGGTCATCCGACAAGATATATGAGTTTATAATAACTTTGTCATTTCGTCTATTTATAGAGGAAAAAATATATTTTTGACTTCACCTCTTTAAAGAGGTCGATAACTTTGACTTCACCTCTTTAGTTTATCAAGTCACCTTCATATTTTATTCTTTACTTGGATTTCTTATACTAGAGTAAAATTAAATAATTATTGCCTATATTTTTTTATAAAAAAAAATGTTGCCTATATTTTTTATTAATTATTCCCTAAAAAATAGGTGAAAGTTTAATTTCTTCAGTTTAGAATTTAAAGTTTATTAGAATCAGTCAAAGTTTTTCTTAGAGGGGAATCAATCAAAGTTAAATAAAACGAAATACTTACAAAATTTTGTTAAATGGATCTCATGGTTGCACCAGCACACTCATTTTATTATGTACAACCATAACTATACTCTCTATTTTCTAAACTCCATAACCATAACTACATACTGAGTATTCAGTCGAGCACCCCCCAGTTTTTACAAATTAAATTTACTCAACATAATAATGAGAACAGATTTGCAATAGTACTAGCAAAAGCTCAATTACAAGCACAATTATACAAGAAAGGATATATGTCAACATAATAATTTAGCGACCTGCTTCTCTATGCTTTTTTATTTACACTTATTTATTAAACGTATTTATTCATTTAGTGACGATTTGCTCTTTATCTATTGCTTTTTTTCTTTCAAAAACTCGGATATAAGCAATGAATTTGAAGTGCTAGCTAACCCTGTAAGCGCACCCATTTAAGATGAGGGCTTTTATAGCTAAAATAAACACATATTTATCGAGTTATTGGTGGAAATCATTCTCTAAACTTTTTGAATGTGATGAATTGGAAGACGTGATACGAAAATAAGTTATGTGTAAACATAAGATCCACCTAAAAACAGTACGGCAAGTGCAGCAAATACAAGAATCTGGGAAGAATAACCCATCAGATATATAGGAAATAAGAAAAGATAATTAATTCCTTAAAAAAAAGATAATTAATTACAAATAACAATATCGGTAAAACTAGATATAGTTAAGTATTCCACTGTAACAACTAGTGACAGTATTACAGAACTTTCCTTTCTATTGCCTATGTATTTTTTGTACTCTACAGATTTTGTGAACTACTTGCGGACAACCCATCATCCAATGCTTTGGTTTATAGCTACGAAGAAGTTGATGAACGATCTTCCCCTTGGTCAGTATTTGTACATCTTGAAGGTGGACCAAACATGCTTAATACCACCTGCAGCAAAAAGAAAAGCATAAACATATGTTAGAGTTTCAAAACCAAGTTCAAGTTTCAACGATGGAAACCCAAAGTGTATCTGTGGCAGATGTAAGAAAAAAATGAATATTCTTAATATGACCAAAAAAAAAACAGAAAGTCGCAGTATATTCTAATAATCATTATTAAAAGCACTAATGGGAAGCAAAGTAGAACCATTGGCCGACAATAGAATTTTGTTAAAAACAGTCCGTTTGGTTCTGCGTCCGTTATTAAAAGCACCAATGCAAAATGTTGTGATTTTTAGAAGCCATGAAATAAAGCTTTTTCTGATTATTAGTGTCCTGTAACAGTGAGTTACACCGTAAAGTAATTCTATGAATAGAGTTATAATCTTAAAGTATCTAATATTATCTCTTGGGATTAATTTTAAGTTACTTATTCTGATTATTATGATTTTTATCGATTTGGGATCGAGCCTATGTATCCCTATAAATAGGGATTAGTATTTAGTCTTTTGCTTGAATGTTGAGACCAGTAGTTGATGAAAAGTAACTCTATTCATTGCAAAAAGTAATTAGTGTCCTGTAACAGTGTAACTCACTGCAGTTTTTCTTCTATTTTATCATTTTACTTGATGCATTAAAGAAAAACTAATTAAGAAGATAATATCACTGACCGGCAAGAAAACAAGTCCGTGCAAAAAACCAAGAAGTACTAATGACAAGTACATTTGAAAGTAATAAACCTGCAAAAGCAAAAATTAGTTATTGCGCACATATATAATATACCACAGTCCGACCTAAAAGCAGAGGATGAACTCATAATACCACAAAAACTTCTGTTCTTGAGAAGCAAAGAACGATGACTCCAACCAACTTTGTTAGTGTGATACCACTGCAATAGCATAAAGTGAATATTGTTTAGAAAAGAAACCTTACTTAAATTTAAGGCAACGATATATGGATGCAAATGCAGATGTGACACAATTTCTATAAAACTGTGTTAGAAACAACAAGTCTATCATGTAAATGAGTTGAAAGCAATCTGGAAGGAATACTATCAGGGCCTGTGGTCCTTCATAAGTTCATACCCATGAACCTATTGTTCATTTTTTCCTTTAGAGAATTGGTAGCAAAACCAAAGAGCAACATGAAGAATATGATTTCTCACTTGCTGCATACATGTCAAGAAATAGACAATATGCTTATGCAGGCACAAAATCACCTGAAGACTGAAGCCCCCATTGTACCTAGAGCCTCCTTAACACGCTGATCTTTATCCCCACTTGCAACCTGCAGTAAGATTTAGCTATGTGAAACTGACAGAAACTAGTTCATATATAACAATGACAATGAAATGCAGCTAAAGTATTACAGAATTCAATGATTTTGCTAATACTAGTACTTCAAAAAAAATGCACAAAAACATTAGTAGTCCTTTTAAGCATGGTACATAAGTTCAAAACTGTGGACCAGTACACAACTGAGTATCCACTGTTGCAAATAACTAGTAGTTCACCAATGGTCCAGATCTTGTCAAGGCATGTGGCTTAAAATTTATATTTCCCCATCCCCTTTTAGGCCTCCTTCTGCACCACCACTGTCCAGTTGCAGCAGCTCCGCAACGCTGCTTCCTCATCCCCGCCCGCTCCTCCCAATCTTCTGCCTGCTGCTGCCCCATGAAGCAGTTCCCTAGTTCCTCCACAAGAAAGAATGGGCACTGATTTCGTGAGCGACATGTATTTAGGCCAGTAGGCTTGAGTTGAGAGAAACCCAAAGATTTAATTCGGTTACCTCCTCTATTCCTAGACTTGAATATTCTAGAAGTTGTATACTACAATGGATGAAAAGAAACAGGGGCCAAGAGACTTATGGGTAATTTGTGACTATTTATCAATGGAGGGACCATCCACAGGAGATTGTGGTTGGTTGGAGGGGGGGAAAGAGCCTGAAGGAGGTGTGACGGTTAGGAAGGATTGTGGAATCATGCTACATTGGCGTGGTACGGCAACTGCTGTTGGCTGTTGCAATGTTGAGAGCATACAGAAACATGCTGGTGTGGGTTGTGGGTGGTTTCTCGCGGAAAAGGACACTACAATGGAAGCCAGTTTCACAAGGCGCAAGAGACACGTAGGCCAGCCGTGCAGTTGCGATTGTGCACGACAGCTGACAGGAAGACTCTTCGATGTGCTTATAAAGTAGTGTCTTCACCTAACTCTTATTTCTCGCTACAATCCTTTCTGCTGCCACCGCCAATATCTCCGACAACTTCAGCATGTCCGGCAACCTCACTGGTGACATCACAGGATAAGTCATCGCAGTAGCAACAAAATCACTCCTCCCTGACTGACTGCCTCTGCCACCGCAAACCACCAGCCACACTGGCAAAGCTACCATGGAACCACCCGACCTTGCAAACCTCACCCTACTGTGCACCCAAATCCTCTAAGCCCATTCATGCACCAATCCCATGAACCAATCCTAAACACCACACACTCCCCTCAAACCTCCACATGCATACGCCAACACAGTGGAAACCTCAACCAGTCCTACCTACAAACCGACATTAACACAAGCCACAGATAAGATTGCTTTCGTTTATGTCTTTGTCTAGCTCCAGCCCGCCGCAACCTACAACCAGATCTGCTGCATCTGGCTGCTAATTTCAATTGGGGTGCCATATACATTACCAAAAGATAATGAAAACAGAGAATGACAAGTTTCAAAAGATTTTTTTTCTCTAATGACACTGAAATAGATAATGGATGAACTGATAATTTAAATTTTTGAATGAGTAACATAGGTACATCATACACCTGTACATTATGTAAAGTAAACTAGAAAGCAGAGTGGTACTAACAGTGAAAGAATGAGTCAAATGCACGGAAAACTCAACAGCAATGCCCACTGACATAACGAGGTTGACAACTGAGATGGCATTCAATTGGATATTCAGAATGGCCATCATACCCTACAAAGCATAATATTGTAAGTAAGCAAATTAACATGGTGATTTGAAATTCTAAATATCAAGCACCAATAAAAATATGAAACAGTATATAAAAAGAACTACATGATACACATTTCAATCCGCAATTAAAAAAATCTAGTGCTAGTTGACGAAGAAAAATACCATGAGATCAACAACAATCATTGTCAACACCAACAAAATGATTGCTGAACTCCATAAACTGCATAAATGTTGAAATCGAAGGATCAAACCAAGAATCGTTAGATTCATCAGACAGTAACTCACTGATACCTCTATCTAATTAAGGAAGAAGGTGAAAATGATTAAACCATTTACTAAAATAAGCTAATCCTCACCTGCCTGTGATAATCAAGCACACAATAAATACTGCACCTGTTACATATCATTTGACAGTGTTAATAGATCACAGCTCAACGCCAACATGTATAAAATGCACAGCAATATGTAAAGAATTTTAGGTCTCAATACTAACCAATAGCTATTGCAAGATTGACCAGTGCAGTCTTCCATATATTAAGGTATTGCTCAAAAAACATATAAAACACTGAATATGGGAAGATCTCAATCTGCACAAGAAAAGGAATCTTAGTTCAATCACAATGAACATGGTAAAAGGCAAAATCTGCTACGTCGTTCTTTTTTTACTATAATAAAAGCAAGAGACTCTTATTCTCAATTGCTGAAGAACGGAGCATGTCAAAACATTCCCTCGTTATAATTAGTAATTACCATATGTTTCTATATTATATATGTAATTTAATGACCAAAAAAGGTTGATTCGGCGTGCACAAAAATTAGATACATTACCTTCAAAGAATCAGAAACCCTTGAACTGAACTCTCGAGCAGCCCTCATGGAATTAACAAAGTCGACCTAAAACAGTTTTACAGTTAAACTTGGACCTTTTTGATACAACTTTAACCATAGAAAAGATTATATAGAAAGAAATACAACCTGCTTGTTGAGTGGGGTATGATATGTACGGAATGATGATGCTTGAATAATGCCACTGTCATAGCCTAACAACCAAAATACAATTCCAAAGTCAGATATTATGCACTCTGGATTATATACTGCTTCAAAGTTCAAGGGAGTTAATTCCCTGTCTAAAGCTGACCTAAAGGAGAGAATTTTTTTTAAAAAAAAGGGTTAAATATGATTTTGGTCCCTATAAATATATCAACTTTTCGTTTTAGTCCCTCTAAAATTTTCCTTCAACTTTTAGTCCCTATAAAATTTTCAATCACTACTTTTGGTCCCTATTTTTAAGTTAACTTTTGTATTTTTTTAATGAAATTGTGCAGAAATATGCAGAATATTGTAAAAAAAATTCCCCAAAAAAATTAGAATTTTTTAACAAAACATAAATTAATTATGAATTTTTAACCGTCAAACATATAAAAATTCATATTAAATTCATGTTTTGTTAAAAAATTCTAATATTTTTTGGGAGAGATTCTTATAATATTATGAATTTTTCTGCAAAATTTTATTCAAAAATATGTATTCTACATGAGTTTACTTTAAAAGAGGGACCAAAAGTAAAGATGGAAAATTTTTGAGGTTGAAGGAAAATTTTAGAGGGACTAAAACGAAAAGTTGGTATATTTATAGGGACCAAAAACATATTTAACCCAAAAAAAAATTATGAACAAAATAAAGGAGCGTCTTTAAATCATCGGACCTTTTAGTTCAACACTGCTGGTGTACGCCCCATGACCACCTTTTGCACAATCAGCAGATGGGAGAGCACTAAGAAACCACGGCAGTTTCTCCCTAAATTGTGTTGTGGAAGGACGATCATTGTGAAGATCTGAGTGACGGAAACACTGCATAATTTATCGAAGTGTTAGATCAAGGCATTAAAACAGAAACAAGAAAGTATTGTGACAGTGATTGCACTGATAAAACATGTCTATTACCGTTGTGCAATCGTTACATACTCCAACTGAAACACAAGAATCGTCTTCAGGAGCACAGCAAGGAGGCTGGGAAGAAAAATTAATTGTCAGCTACTAAAAAATTATTTTACACTTGGATACTTAAGAAAAATATTAACCTCCTTAGCCTTTTTTGTCAATTTTTTTATTACAAAAAAGGAATTCATAAGTTAGAGACTTTTATTCATAAATATCATTTACCAATAAAGCAAAATCATATTCTCTTGTTAATCATCCAATTTTTTCTATTAATTACTAGCGTTCAGACGAGCACGGTCTATCTGCTCTTCTATTGCGCTAATGTATAAATTACAAGCAGTAGTTTTTATGAAACTATTGCGCTAATGCGTATAAATTACAAGCAGTAGTTTTTATGAAATTTTGATTAAAATTATTTTGATTTTGATAAATTATAGGTATAAATATATTGTCCAAGTCCCACATCAATTAATATGCAACGCCTAATGGACTACTTAATCTTAGGTTAACTTAAATCATAATCCTAGCCATGATCATGACAATTTTTCTATTAAGTCACTGTAAAAAATTAAGTCACCATAAACAGATATGGTGTAAGAATCCCATAAAACATGAATAAGCACATATTACATAATCCAGATTTGACATATAAATCAGTGTTATAATGGGTGCACCAGACCTGATCATCAGGAGGGCAATAACTCCCATTAGTGAACTTCCTGCAGCAACCAAATGCTTCTGGAGATACCCACACAAGAAAATCATCGAGCCAAGAAGCAGCTGGCTTGGCAATATAACTTGTGTCTGGTACTAGGGCCGCTTTAGCGATCTACGAGGTAAAAATATAACATCCATAACAAGAAGTATCAAGTTATCATTGATATGTAGGGAAAAGAAATTACAAACTAGTTAGTGCAAACAAGTAGGTCAATGGCATGAACTACCACCAGCTTACTACAACTGGAATAAATTACAAAGCAAATTGATGTCTCATTAAGAATGATATATTTGTAAGGCAAATATTCCGCAAATAACCAAAATGTGTGGCTAGTGGTTACAACTTACAATCATAGATATAGATCAGAATCAAATAAGCCAAATGCTAGTGCTTTACCTCATTTAAAAGAGAGTCTGAATTGCATTGGCTTATGGAGCAAAGCTGATTTGTATGTGTTGATTCTGAGCTGAGGTGAGGAAATAACATTAGATCAAACCATTCCCAACACAGAAGTAGCAAGACTGGGTTAAGCATTTCCCTTCCAGAGATATTTGCACTACTTATATTTAATTTATGTTTTTGAAACTCATATAGATCTTTTGTAAGAGAAAAACGCATAACTAAATAAAACTTTGATCGGGTGAAACAATTTAAGATCAATCCTGCCTCGCGATCAAGGAGGATTCTTTGGTAAATCACAAATTAGTATGATCCATGCAGATATCATTAGTACAAAAACATGACAGTAACTGATAATATAATTAGAATATGACAAATAGTATGACTAAATGTGGAAGTTCAATCAATAATATTATATTATCAAGGTTTAAGAAATTTATCTATTATTAGGTCTGTTCTATGACTGACATCAACGCCAATAATAAAAAATAGGAAATAACATAAATTAAGATAAAAACATTTTGTAAAAAGATATCCATTATTAGTAGTAAAACATCAAAATAGAGTATCTGTTGGTGCAAATTATATACATGCATAAAAAGGGCAGCCCGGTGCACTAAAGCTCCCGCATACGCAGTGTCCGGGAAGGGGTCCCACCATTTTGGTGTATTGTACGCAGCCTTACCCTATTTTTTACACAAGAGGTTGTTTCCACGACTTGAACACATGACCTTTCAGTCACATGACAACAAATTTACTGTAGCACCAAGGCTCCCCCTCAATTTATATGCATGCATAACTGGGTAAATTGGAATGTACTAGACTACAATACAAGATGCACAACTATTCCTACCACTAGTACTCAGTAACGAACTCACTGCATTCATGCATTCCTGGGAATTAACGAGCTCGGTAAAAATTAATTCTTAAACATAAAGGTGGATGCAGAAAGGAAAAAAAATGATAAGATAAAAATACCTGTAGTTATAGTTCTTCACAACAAAATACAAAGGTGGCCCAATTCTGAGATATTCTGTAACATTATTGAAATACCCCTGCAGGAAGACGTATATTTAGTTTGAAAACATACACATGGATAAAAGAAAACACGAACACGTGACGCAGGCCAAAATATCAAACCTGAAGATACGAGTCTTGGGGAAGAACAATCTCCTGCTCCAATCCAGGTTCAATTCTAGTGCTCAAAGCCTGTGTGATTTAGATGAAGACAAAATAGAAAGGGGAGAAGAGAAGAAAAATAAAAATAATGCGTGTTAGGATCCAAACAGGTGTTGTTTGAAAATTTTGATGGCTATAAAAACAAATCCAAAGACTTACAATGCTAGCCAATGCAAATGCAACAAAAATCGCAATGACAACTATTTTTACTCCCCAAATACTTAGAATTGGAGCATGAACCTCCTGAAAGGGAAAATACAGCATTATCATCAGAAATCAAGTAACACTGAGAAAATAATTAAGTCAGCAACAACAAGAAAAGGTTGGATAAAACTGTCATTGTATTCAAAAGGCATGCGAGACAAATTCCAAATTGCTGACAGCTTGAAAAAGAAGCCTTCAACACTAGATTACCAAAAAAAAAAAGGACCTTTGCAGCAATGAAAATTCAAATCCCAACTATGGTAGAAGATTAACGTACCATTGACTCCTTTTTATAATTTCTAGCTATGGCTAGATTAAAATTTATACAACATGCTTCGCAAAACTGTAAATAACTCTAGTTCTGTTTTACTCCTCTATTCAGTACCAGAAAAAAATTATCGTTAGAAAAGATAATGCTAGTTACCTTCATATATCGAGCCAACAAACCAGGTTTCCTTTGTTCAATGCCTGACAGTTTTGAAAAGATAAACTTCAATAGAATCCACCTAAGCTTTTAAATATTTTTCAATAGTAAATGACCGTTTTGGTCTTCCAAAGATATAGATTTTAAAGATGACCGAGGGAAATTAGTTATAGTACCTTTATCAGATTCTGCATGCAAAGAATGCAGTTTTATGCATGGAAAACAATCAACCCTCTTATCCTCTGCTCTCAAAGAGTCAAGAGCTATCAGAGCTACGAATGCAGTAACTTGCAGGAGAAAGTCCAAAAGAACAGCCAATGCTGTGAATAAAAGCATGAAGGGAAAGTGAGGATTAGCATTTGAGATTTGACTTAAGAAACAACTGAGAATATTGCAGAGGTATGAAATTATTGAAGTCTAAAAACTTACCTGCAAACATGGAGAAGACACGACAAGCAGGCATGGAAATGAAGCTTCCAGCTGCAAATGCTAAAACCTCTGATAAACTAGCCAATGTTATCGATGGTCCAACTTCCTCAAGTGCATTGCTTATCCGTCTTTCTAAAGGTAACTCCAGATGTTGCCTTTTCACAGCATGAACCAGTATACACATATTATCCACCCCAACCTAATGGTGGGAGATTCAGGAAGACAGAACAGGATCAGAAGAATGGTAGACATAAAAAACTTAATGAGTTGTTGAAATGGAAAATTGAGATATAATATTTGAATATGTAAGTGTCGGCTTCATGCTAATATACTGTTCTGATAGTGCATAACTCTAGATTTATTATTGCCCATTTTCGTAGAAAGTGTAATAGAACAACAACAACTGCCAAGCCTTATCCCACTAAATGGGGTCGGCGACATGGAGCCTAATAGTTTCTCTTATAGTTTTTCTGGGTCTTCCTCTGCCTCTAGTGAACTGACTATCCTCCACCTGATCCACTTTCCTTAATACAGAATCTACAGATCTTCTCTCTACATACCCAGCCACCTAAGCCTATTTTCTACCAACTTTATTGATGTTGTCAATCACTCAATCTTGCTTGTGACCAAAATATTTGTATATTAAGAAAACGATAATTCCCAGTAATGCTCCATATGCTTGTTTTGTTTCAAGCTCCAAAAGTTACAGTATATTGTTTACATATTTGTTAAGCAAAGTAATAAAAATACAATTCATAAATGTAATTAAACAAATCAAAATTCAATAATTTAGCATACCTACAAGCTTTTCTTTTATCTCAACTTCAATTAAAAAAATATATTCGTTTTTATCTTTCTGATTTCCATCAACTCGAAAATATTCATAAAAAGCACGGAATACTTACTACTTTGTATTAAACCAAGTAACAAAAATTATTTTACTTCATGTGAATATATAAAAATGATTTTTCGGCCATTTTATGAAGGTATGAATTTATGAGCATCAGAGAATGGGCATGCTCTATGGGAACATAAAGTCATTCGTGTTGGGCATGACTGAAGAAAAATGGATAATCAGGTGTGTCTGTAGTCCATACACATGCCTACTTGGTTTGGGTAGGAAAGCTTCAACTTTGAATCTAAACCAGACCTATTTACCACCTGAGATCATAAATCAAGATCACTTACACACATTTTATCATGTTAATATTTAATTTTTTGTGGATGAGTTTTGGGCTGACTCTCACTCTACTATTTACAGAAAACTTTGCGGTAATTTCCCATCTCCAAATCAAAGGCACGGGTTATTGAAAATAACTTTTCCTTTATCTTCACCGTCTGTTGAGAACATATTCTCTCTCCATTCCTTATCATTCTCCTATTTCTGCTCTAAATTTTTCCTTTTAATCGCTTGAATAAATTTAGAATAATTTTTTCCATTAATTTATTTTTATGTACGTATTTCTATGAAGCATCTAGAACGCCATCAAAACTTTTCACTGAGCTATCATCCAGCAACTTTATAAGCAAAAGAAAACTCACAGCTAGAACAAGAAATGGGATAACTTCCATGATGATCAGAGTAGATTTTACACCAAGAGCACTAAAAATTCCAACAGATCCAAGGACAGACAGCATGACAAGAATTACTCCTGAAAGACCAAGCAATACCTATAATCCAGAATTAGACAATTAGATATTTATAAGCATTATAAAAAACTATCATAATGATATAAAATGCTTAAAAGTTTAATTCCAAAGTAGTAATGAAGTGTTAGGGAGGGGGAAGAATAAAGAAAAAAGATAATGGAAAAGGAAGATGTTTTTATACTAAGGTTCCCTGGAACTGCACCTTAGATGAAATATAGAAAGAAGAAAGCTGGGGCGTATCCCCTAAAGTAAGAGATATATAAGCAAACATCACAAGATAGCTGACCTGCAATAAAATCAGGTACAATTTAAGGATTAAACAATACACTTCCACAAACAGAAATGATTGATTTTTTTTTTTGAAACACAACAGAGAACTCAATCACATAATTTCATGATTGATCATGCCTCAGAAAGAAAGAAAGAAAAGTTAGTTTTTCATGGTATTATTAAAGAATTAGGACACATAAATATCAACATTAAAAGGCAAAGGGATATTACCAATATAGTAATAACATCTGCAGTACTTTCTCTTTTCAATTCTTCCTCAATAGAGCTTTCAGATGAAAAAGCAAGTGTCAAATTTTTCGATTGTGCCATTGGTAACAACTCATCCTATAACAAAGGACATAGTCAATACAGGAAATCAGAATAATTAGGAGAACGATAGGGAGTGTAATAGGCCAGTACCACAATACACAACCATGTCACGTCAATAAAGGATAAGCAAGCAATGCACCAAGACATTGTATGCATCTTTTTATTGCTTTTTCTACGAGGGAGAACCTTGTTGCGGGACTGGTAAATTAAGTTACGTGTGACTGTGTGAGTACTAAGACTCACCAGGAATCAACTTAGTATCAAGTACTTCCTATTCCTAGGTATGCATGAAATTGCAGCAACCTTTTTTTTTGAAGAAGGAAATTGCAGGAAGCTTGACTCAGATTCATTTCTGTGGAAGCAAATTGACCAATACAAAGTAAAAATACAGGGTGACTGACAATGCAGTCTTAGGTTTCGGGACTAACTCCACACCACAAAACCAAAGTGAGGAGTGTCCAAGCTTTATAGGCTCTTCTTAGGCTCTATCTCAATCAAGTCAATGTGGTACTTGGGTTTTTCCATATGCACTTTCTCACACCTGGCACTGGTTTGGTGTGTGTATGGATAATATGGTGGATGACTCAACAAAGAATCTAAGCTAGGAACTTATCGCATCTTAGGTTTTGGAAATAACTCAACCCAACAAAATCAGCTTGGATTTTTTAAAATACAGGGCAAGTATCTAATTGAAGTAAAATTGTATAAACAAATGAAGCATACCTTCACTAACTGAATAAAGGTCTTCTCCCAAGCAACTGCCTTTGCATTTTCATTGCCTTCTTCATCAATAGCATTATTTACTGGGTAAGTTACAATAAATGCAGAAGCCTGTCTTGAATAAATGAGATTATAGTTATTATATGCTCCATGAATCCCAATTCATTGACAACGCAAAAGAATAGAGAATGTACCCCAGAATAGTCATTCCCAGTAAAACCTCCTAATACAGTGCTTGGATCAAGAGGACCTTTAAATGCACTCATACATTGATCTGCCGAGGAATAATGCTGAATGAATACAATATTAGAAAATAATTAGATCATTCTCATATTATATTACATAGATATCATTGTCAATGTTTGTCTTGGAAAAAATTCATATTGGTTCGGTTTAATTTGGTTCGGGGTTTTTTCCATGTGTGAGTCCAAACCAATCAAAACCGATCTCTATTGGTTCGGATATCAGTTTCACATAATTAAAAACCAATCACCCGAAACCCAAACCAAACCATTATATTTTATTATTATTTATTTTATTTCATACTATATTAGTAATGTTATCTTAAAAAATATATTGTATTCATGCATTTTTCATCGATTATATATTCTTTTTCTCATTTTAGCTTATGTGCTTGTTTTAATAGCATAGAAAATCTATAGAATTTTAAATAAAAGTTCTTATTTTTGGAATTTTTAAAGAGTTTTTCTATTCACACCCCATATATTTCTAGTTACACCCAAATTTTCTTAAAAGTTTTTTATAATACCAAAATTGCCCTTTTATATAAATTTTCTTAAAATCTTGATTTCATTCATTGTCACTCTAAAATTTCACTCCCACCCACAAATGATCAAACAATCTTGATGTTCAACCAATCTCTATGGAAGATTAAAGAGTGAATCAAAACATCTTTCATCCATACTCGATTGCATATAAGTAAGTGAATTTCTTCTTCTTTTTCAATAATGCTAGTTTCAATTTTCTTCTTCTTGTTCAACTGCACTGTAAGACGGTTTCAATTTTACATTGTTGAGGTTAACTTAAATTCAGTTTAAGTAGGCTCGTGTAAACTTAGTTTACATAACCTACTTAAACTGAGTTTACATGACCTACTTAAACTAAGTTTACATGTACATACTTAAATTGAGATTACGTAGAATCAATGAACAAGGTTGAACTTTTAGATGTACACTTAAATTCAGTTTACATGACCTACTTAAACTGAAGAGGGGTTTTGGGGTGTAACCAAGAAAGAAAGAGGAGGCTTTTTGAAAATTAAATTTTATGAAAGGATCATTTTGTCATTTTGGGGTGTTACCAGAATTAAACAGGGTGTAATTAGAAAAACTCTTTTTTAAATATCAAACTGATGAACCAAAACAACCCGTTCTTTATCGGTTTGGTTCGGATTTCTTGACAAATGATTGTGAAAACTGAACCAAATCAAAACGACTATTTTTTATTGGTTCGAATTTTTTCTCCCAAAAATCAAACCAAACCGACCCATTACACCCCTACTTGTAGTGCCAGTAAAAGACAGCATTGACTACTGGATACGGTTGTTCAGTATTGGAGGAGATCTTAGTAGTTTTTTCATGCGAACGTGCAAAACAACAGCATAATTAAGAACATCCACTAATGCATTCAAAGTTAACATTTGCTACCTCAAAACAGTAAGTGAGATGCTCGACTCCACCATAATTGTCGAAATTGTTGGGATCCATTTTGAAGTACTGTCAATTAGAAAGAGACAAGTGCTAATCAAAAGGAAATAAAATCATGCAAATTTATTACAATAATAGTAATAATAACGAATTGAAGTTCTCAGCCAATAATTCAATAACTATACCTGCAGAATGCTTTGAGTGGCACAATCTTTGTCCAGTGGCTTCAAACAGATGTCTTGCAGAGATACCATCAAGCCAGAATGATTAGCACGAATTGCATCAACCTGACCACAATGGATTCAACTTAACACATTCATCAAAATATTTCAATACTACTACTAGAGGGAATGGAACACTAACCTTCTTTTGTACTTCAAAAAGAAACTTAATGTTGTCCTCTGACACAATTCTTGGTGATGTACTATTCACATGATCTGGAACTGTTCCCAGTATGAGCTGCAAGTAAAACAACTCTGTCATTTAACAAGATAAATGAACAATAAATTGCAATTAAAAAAAAAAAGTGAACAATAAATCTTGCTTGAAGATTATTACATATTGCCTCATGTTGCATAATACTAAGTGGTTTTGACTTGTTAGGATGATCGAATTAATATAAACGCTAAGATATAAAAGAAAACATGACAAGACTGTTTAGTGTGGATTACAATTGCACAACACATGGCTTCGTCACTTCATGCTTTTTGGAAAAGAATGCACTCAGGCAAAGCGTTAATAAAGGAAAAAAAATCAGTTCTTTCAGCAACAAGTCCGTCAATAGGTAATTATGCAAAGAAATAAGAAAGATGCATCCTTTTTTACACAAGACGAGGAAAGAAATGACTGAATAAAATAAAATGAGAAATGCATAAGGCAAGGCTGTTTATTATGAACATGAAAAGTTGGATTATTATGGGGATTGGGGAGAACACAATAAATGGGAAAATGTAAGAACCTGTTCGATTCTGTAAAACGGAGCAAGATGGCTGTCAAAAAACTGCTTCTCTTCAGCTGCTTTACTCCCGGGTCCCACCCAGAGCTGAAAAGTGTAGAAAGTTTTTTTCACAAACAATTAATGTAAAATATATAACAAGGTAAAGGCGAAATGTTCAGAAATCGTGTAGCCTTCCTGGATACTTAAACACTAAGACATAATAGCAGAACATCAAAGCTTCTTCTTCATTGTCCATGAATTTTTGTATTCCATTTGAATTTAAAATCACATGGCTCATTGTGTACTTATTGATGCTCTCACCAGAAGATTTTTCAGCCAAAAAATCCCGCCCATTAAAAACAGTTCTCAAACAGTGCCATCCACGTTATTACATCCATAAAATAATGAGTACAAAGCAACATGGGGTGTTCAAAACAGAATCAAAATTCACTTTCAAATTATGTCCGAAGTAGAAGCAGGTAATCTCTTTAACAAAATTAATCCATCTCTGGAAACCATAAATACCAATGAAGTGGGAACTTAGGTGAATGGAGATATAAAGAGTGAAAAGATCATCCAAAAGGCATGCCACAAATACCAGGAGCGTTTGAAGTCAATGAACAAAAAAAACAGGCAATATTTCAAACCAGATAGCTTTTTGCTTATAAGTTTCAGATTCAAGTGAGATGAAAAATTCATCCATCATACATGGAAATCATATGCATGCTCATAATGTGTGGGAATAAAGATCAAACTTACAGGTGGGTAGAAGCTTGTTCAGAAAGGCGTTAAACAAAGCATTTTAAACAATAGAGTAGAAGCTATGTGATACCTTCTCAGGCCGTGTCTCAACCTTGAATCTGATTAGACCTAGACAAAGTAGAATAACTATAGCCAAAGATGAAGCCAAGACCATAATTGGGTTTCTAGCTACGTATAATCCGTACTTCCTGATTGCGATTGTAAATATAAAGTCAGAGATGTTGTTCTATGTGAGTTGATATGAAAGTTGATAGCATAGGCAGTGACCTGTAAAAATTTGACATGTATCCTTGCACAGCTGAGAGTCGTACTTCGTTTCTGTTTTGTGAAACATCTTCAATAATCTTATAATCAAAACCACCAGTCAAAACAAAGTCAGAATTGGACAAACAAGCATGCATAAGAAAGGAAGGAAAGGAAGCAAAAATTATTAAGAAAAGCAAAGATACTCCCAAACATGTGTTCGTAATAAAGAAATAGCATTCGGTTATGAACCTGGTGCATAGGGAGGTTCTCGTCCTTCTCCTGATTACAAGAATTCAGCTCCCCACCACTTATAGCATTAGACACTGATTTCGTTCTATATGCCGGCTTTCTTTCCCTTGTCCGATAATACAATCCCCAACCTAAGAACACACTTAGCAGTATGATGTATAAGACTGTTAATGTCAAGTCAACACACTTCACCTATAGGAGTCATAAGGAAAAATCATGTCAGTTAAAGAACACTATTTTTTTTCTTCATGTAAAGAAAAAAATACAACTGGTAAATATCAAAACCATATCATATTTTCTGTTACCATTAAAGTCCCAATTTTCAAGGAGCATGAATCCCTCTTTTGGGTGGTAGTTGAAGATGAGCTAGAGCATACTGAAGATGAAGGACAGTCACCACAAGAACAACCAAGAGAAATATCACCGCATGAATAGGCTGAAACATTCATAGGCTCCATCCCAGATGACTTGGTTGCATTTGGCGGGAACATAATTGCATATGGTGAACCAAAACCACCAGGGGCTGCTTTTTTACCAATAAAAGCAAACCACTCTGCCAAAAACAATTACAGCATAAGTTTTAGGAAATACTCTTAAGGAATAATTTTATACAAGCAAGCCCTATCAAAAAGAACATTTACATTTGCATTGTTGCCACTGTATCAAATGTTAGTTAAATCTATTCTGCTCAAAATAAAAATATAAAGTTTGTTTCTATCATTGCATGTATTCTTATTTTTTAACGCTAGAGCAAACAAACAAACAAATCATAAACCAAGAATTCCAATGTGTCTATCTACTTCTAACTCTTAATACTTGCTGGTATGCATAAAATAGTCAGGAATATATCACGGAGATGTCCTCAAATATATTAGCAGAAACATGAGAAGGAGGAATGGTATTTGGTTAATGATTTGATTTAAAAGTGCAACTTACCTTTAACATTTTGAGCACCGCCACCAATAAATTGCATAATTAGAGAATTCGCTGTGCCAAACTTTACATCCTTGCAGGAGTTATATAACCCTTCACCAAATGCGTCACTTACAAAATAATCGATGCTACCCACTGTCAAATTACCACCAACCTAAGAATTGTAATAACTAGAGTAAATAATTGCAATGTAAAGTTAATGCAGACATCCAAAAATACTGATGACAATAATATAAAAGAACAAGACATATGATGGGCATTTGTTTAGTCATTAAGATTTGCTAGTATTGAACCCAAAAAGAACCACCTGACATGATGCCTATTTAATTGAGTTTTTCTTTTTATTTTAACGAAACAAAAAAATATATATATGATAGAAGATGAAGAGTGAAGTGGAAGAGCAGCAGACATGAGTCTAAAAATGGGAGAAAGAAAAATGAGAAAAAAACACCTTCCTCGGAAGCGGAATCATTCAACATAAATTTCTTGTTGTTTTAAAGTGATAAATAATAAAATTGCATGTAGAATAGGCAAGACAAATCATTAAAAATAGAAAGTGATGTGCTAGATCTTACCTTGTCCACGGTAGTCACGTTGATAAATAAACTCTGATTTGGAGAGCACGTAAGCTCGCAGAATAGATTCAGAAAGTTTCTTAAGCATGCTGGACAACCTACAAGAAAAGGAATTGCCTGCCAGAATAAAACATTCAATGTATTAACACATATAAGCTTAATTTATAAAAGCCAGTAATGCTGAAAGAAGATAAATATGATTAGTCCATGGTGAACTCAATTATAAGCCCATGGTGTGAATATATGAATCAATTATGCAAAATTCAATAATTATACTTGTTGCACTTGCGTCCTTAATGTGTCAAACTGAGCTCCTGTACAGCAAACGTTTCCTGTAATTGTTGGACATAAACTTTGGATCTTTGATGAAAGCAAATCATCTGGCTGGGAAAAACAAGAGCTCCCAAAGTCAAGACACAACTGGGCGAAGCTTATAAAAAGTTAAAAGTAGATTTCATACATCAATTATGCTTTTAAGAATTCAGCAGTTCAAATGAAAATTCAAAAATTCATATCAAAATCAAAAACTTATATGAATTCAGCAGTTCAAATGAAAATTCAAAAGTACATATCAAAATCAAAAACTTATATCAAAAATAAAAAACACGGAACAAGCAAATGAAAATTCCCTGAAATATACCTTCACAGCAGGCGAACCAAATGGACAATTTATTACTTTACCATCGCTTCGCTTTCCACAAATGTCATACATTGCACAATAATCCACAGAATGCTTTTCCCTGTACAATACAAAAAGAAAACTGAACTCAACTTTTTTCTTTTTTCCAGATCAACAGATTCTCAATACTATTACACCTATAATTTTAATTTATGTTTTCTTTCAAAAAAAATACTTAGTTAAGTTAGTTAGTTAGTTAGTTAGTAACTTACCCTTGTGTTCTAACATTAGAAGCCAAAAGTTTAGCTTCTGTTAGAGATAAAATTAAGCAAACCTGAAACACATAAAGCGCATAAATCATCAATAAAACTGAATAATTATCAACTAAAATGATCAAGCAATAATAATAATAATAATTCAGTAAATGTTGTGATGTTTTCCCTGTGTAACTAACTAACTTTGAAAAAATGGTTTAAATTAAATTAAAAATAATATGATTGATTTTCCATTCCCAAAATCTTGAAGCAATTTGATACTCTTGGTCTTCGTTCAACTATGTTTCACAATTGTAGTATCTCAAGCACGCGCAAATTCATCTTCATAAAGTGGAATTGAAGAAAAGGAGTTGGAGAGAGTAATTTGCCTGTAGTAGAAGAGTGAGAAGCCATAGGCGAAGAGGAGGAAGGTCCATTGCGTTGTGTTGCGTTAGTAATTTTGGTGGGAGAGTGTGCCCCTCAACCCAAACGCGAAGAGGAAAACAGAGAGAAGAGTATTGTACTGTAAGTATTTGAAGCACAGCCAAAAACCGCATTTATAGGAAAAGATTACAACCCATTCATTACTGCTACTCTTTTTTTGAGATGAGAGATAAAACACATTGCTCTCGTCACTTTACCACCATTACCTTTTTTTTTTTTTTTTTATGTAATTACTTACGTTAACGTCACAACATTCGTAAATACTACTAGTACTACTGTGTGCATTTTTTATTTATTTTCATTTTGTCTTTTGCATTAGATTAAAGGTAGGTTGCATTCGTAAAATGTCTTTTTTTATTATGCACAGGGGTCAACAGATAAAAAAATAAACAAATATTATCCACCAAGGTTTGGCCCGATGTTTTATAATTAAAAAAAAATGTTCCGATGGTAATTGTTGTATTAATATAATTCATTTTGATTTATTAAAAAATGGATAAATTGCCTAACCAAAAAAATAATAATGTGTATGATCTATCGGTTCACTTGTCCCAAGAATGTGATGTTGGGTCAACTTAAAGACTTGGAGGCAAGCTTTCACTTCTCATACACAAAATCATCTTTTAACAAAAGGAGCTTCCGAGTGTTTTAAAAGCATTGTTTGAGGAATTCATAAAAAGAATATTTATCAAAGTGATAAAAATAATATTTTTAATAAATTATTTTATCAAATATTGATGTATTCTCAATTCTTTCTATTTTTGTGTCAATACCTACTTTTTTTTATAAATTTATGGTTGCCTTATAAGTTGTAATACAAATGGTCGATCAAATAACACACCTCTATCATTATCATAACTACAAAGTAAATAAAAAACTTTTTTTAGGAGTGATGCAGGTTGTATTAAAAGATTCATAAAAAAAGAAGTAATCAATATTCTCATTTTGATATAAATTCTTGATTTTCTAGCTAATTTACATTTTTTTTATTCCCTAAACAATGTTTTAAAGACATTTTAATATTATTTTGGTGCAAACTAGGTATCCTGCGCGCGAAAATATAGAAATCAATCATTTGAGCCTCGTGGAATATAAATGGACATACTTTAAAAATGGAGACATATCCATATAAAAATGTATCAAATACACAGTACTTAGATGATATTCTCTGATACATATGCAAGAAGTATCAAGATTAAAAAAAAAATTAAAAAATATTTTATCAGACACTTAAATAGCACTACACCAGTACATTGAGATATTTTTAAGATACTTCACGGATACGCAGTGGGGGAGCCACTTACAACCTTGTGTGGGCATGTGCCTACACTATTAATTTCAATTTAGTAAATAATGGTGTTAAAACAAACTATATGCCCTCATTACTAGGTAAAAGAAAATACTCATCTTACCAAACTAAAATTATTCCAATTATTATATCTCATTTATCAATTATAATATTTCAATGCAATCTTAATTAGTTTTTATGATTGTACACGACTAGTTGCATTATTCTCAAGTCAATAATTTATACTTTATAAATACATTAATGTTTGATAAGAGTAGTTTTGTAAAAGTATATTTGCTTCTCTTTCATCTATATATTCCTTCCAGCTCTTTTTATAAGAAACAAAATACATAAACCATCAAGACCAATGAAAAATATTGAAAATAGTTATTTTTTATTTAATACTCATATAAATTTAAATTGATTCTATGGATACCCCGATTTTTTTTTGTTGATAGACGAAATGACAAGAGTCATCGCACAAACAAGTAAATGAGTCGGGGTTCGAACCCCAGTAACAACGTCCAGATGTCAATTTTTGCTCTTTTTTTTGTCAATTGACCTAGGACTTGTGGACTTATTGTATTAATTACTCTTAATTCCAATAACTAACTTACTTTTAATATTCTCTCATAATAAATAGGAACACAAGTGAAATTAGCTTATAACACATTTGAAGGTTTGTCAATGCTTTTGATAAAAAGAACCAAAAATATTGACAATTTTATTTTTTTATAAAAAAGATCAGAAGAAGTATAATTGTAGATGTTTATTTTACTTTCATCTTAAAGAAACACAAATAATAAATTTTCATTTTTTGGTAAAATAGTAATTTTAGTGTTGCAGACTTAAAGTACATGAATATTGCCCCCACAATCTAAAACTTATGGCTCCGCCACTGCGGATACGTATCCTAAAAAAAATAAAGGTAAAAAACATGTGAGACAAGATTGTGATTTGTGAGAATTCAAGGAAGATGTAGATGATTAAATTCAATAGGTAAATCAATGGAGTTGTCCCTAGATTAATCAAACTTAAAATGTACTATGTATTTTGTGTGCAATGATAATGAGAGAGAAGATACGTAGTTAGTCAACATTAAACAAAACAAATTGTTTTGAGTTCTTTTGATGACAATTTTGTTGATATCCAAAAATAGGGATGAAAATATATAACTATTATGATTTACACAAAAACTCTATATTGTATGTTTTAATTGTAAATATTTTTTAAAAATTTTTTTGAACTTTATAATGATATATTAATGAAAAATGATGAATTTAAATTTTCTTCAATGTGAATTTGTTAGTAGATTCATCATTTTTATTTTTAACAACTGTGAATTTGTATTTTATATATTTACTCTTTCAATTTAAATGAATGAATGAATGTCATTCATTTTTGTCAAAAAAAAAGTATTTTACATACATATATGTTTTATTTTATAATTTTTCAACGTATCTTAATAGTATCTTATTCAGAATTTAAAAAATTCCGCTCCATTTGAGATCAGTATCCAGACTTGCAGAGTACAAACTACAAACTAACGCGGCTGAGACTAATATCATTTTCATTTGTTGGACAAATTCGTATCCTATTGACTTTGCATGTCCGACTAATCTAAGCATGTTATATTTTGTAATCAACTATCGATCAGTCTCATTCCCTTTTTGAAGTCAAGCAAAAGGTGGAATAACGGTAACTTCAATGTCCAATCCCTCACCACCATAAACTACTAGAGGACATCAATTAAATACTTTGATATAGAATTAGGAGCCGGGGCTGTAATGCCTTATTAGATTTTGTTACGACACAATGCTTTGATATAATTAGGCACTAAGACAGTAATTAGGGAGGCCATACCTCATGATATCACAAGAATATTTGCATTATTTGTCTAAATGCTTTGATATATTTCACATGAGCTAATCAGCATGCCAACACTTTCTTTCCGCTCAGCAATTTATAACGGCTTTTATTCTGTGCATAATAGTATTTCATGCACCCAAAAGCGTACATGTGAAGCAAATTAATTAATTATTACTAGCTAGCAGGGCATGTCTTGTTGTAACATGCGTACTGTAGATTTAAAGTCTTTTAGTATTAAAATTTCATGCAATCATGTCGTATATAAAGTTTTCGGTTCTACTACTATCTTTTTATAAATCAAATAAACGTCAATAAATATGGACAGAGACCCGCTATTTTAATGTGTTTTACTTTTATCTTTCCATAAACTCTTGTGTATTTGAGGTAATTTTGTTCTAGACAAACACTAAATTAGAACCTCACTCGGTAAGAATTCGAATTTTAGTTGGCAACGTTGTAAAAATCTAATCTCTTAAACCAAATCTCCGTTGTGGTCGGAGTATAAGAAGAAGGGAATTAATCAAAGGTGGTGGTCAAAGCAAAATGACTACATATGTCATGATGAGCTATTATGATGTACCCTTGAGATATAAATATTCATTCATATATATCTCAATATCTAAAAGGTAGACAGATTAGTAAAAGAAAAAGAAGAAAAGGCCAGAGAAGACATTCCAATCATTAAGTAGTGTAGTAAACAGTGAGAAGGAGTGAGTGGGATTAATGATGTTGAATGTGAAAGTGGAGCCAGGTTGAGTCATAGAAGCATGAGATTCTAGACGCGTGTGGGGACTTAATTTAAACTCAACAAACAAAACCCAATCGGTAGGATTAGTGGACACACATTTCTTTCTTAGTATTGGGTAAGTAAGCAAGAGATTGTGGAAAAAGAAATAATGCGAAGTGTGAACTGGTGACTTGTGTGTGAGTAAGTCCACATACACTAGTATGGTTTTACTTTACATAATGGACCATTTGATTTGGTTTGGGGTTGTTTGTTTATACAAGAATGAGAAAAATGGAGGACCCATACTAATTGTTATGATTAACTTTCATTTGAAGTTATTATCGCTCTCAAAGCCACACGCCATGATCATGCAAATAACCACATGATGTTGGGGCGGCGCATACAAACAACCACGCTCTTTCAAAAGCATAAGATTCTAAAGTTCAAGTTTCATCTTAGGTCAAAAAAATTCAGAGAGGATCCAAATTCCAAATGAACATATAAATTTGAAGTCCTAAAACGAACATATAAATTTTTTATTATATTTACACCTATTAGAGTCTATCAATAAGACTATCTATCATGTATATCTACACATCAAGTCTAATAATGTTAAGGGAAATGTTGACAAGTATCATTAGGTGTTGGTTAAAGTACTAAAAGTAGCAAGTTTGTATTAAAAGTTGTATAATCATTGCATTGACCAAAGGAACAACTTGTATTTCAAGCAAAATTTACTTTAATAGAATCCTTAAACATTGCTCTTAGAGCACTCGTTAGCAAAACTCTAAGATTAAACATCAAAGACTGGGGGGCAAATGAGTTATAAGCTAATGGGTTAAATATGTTTTTTATCCATATAAATATATCAACATTTCATTTTAGTCCCTCTAATTTTTTTTTTCAACTTTTAGTCTCTATGAAATATTCAATCACTACATTTGGTCCCTATTTGTACATAAATGTGAAAAATATTGTAAAAATCGCTTAAAAAAAATTAGAATTTTTAAACAAAATATAAATTAAATATGAATTTTAATTTTTTTAAAGCAAAGTAGAAATTAAAATAAAATAAAAAGGAAGTACAAGATTGGGGGGCATGAACCTGACCTAGAGAACCACAAACTCAAACCCTAACAGGTGATACAACAAATAAGTACACAAGTGGTTAAATAAAACAACTTTAAACAACACTACTACGGATAGTCCTGCGAACCCACGTGCGGATACGAAACCGAACTGCAAAAAAAAAACACAGAGCGAATGTTTAGAGTATCAAAGTAGGTGTATGAATCGTCTGTCAACACAGAAATGATCCAAGGTCCAACAGCTTCCTAAAAACCATTAGCAAGCAATAAACGCCCTTTCGGGCCAAACCAATCTGATCGAAGTCCAAGATCAATGAACAAACGATAGATGACAGTCTACCTACGGCACCTAAACAACCGCGACGGATGAAAACAGTTCTGAAGGCACATGAATAACTACTACCGCCAACACGGAGCATCTATGCACCAAACCCTTTCGAGCTGCATCTGGCGAGACCCACACAGATGAATCAGAACTTTTGAAGAACCAAATCTCAAATCTAGAAAATCCAGAATTAAGATTAACAACATGCCAAGATCTAGATCAAACCACCACCAACTGCAACTTCCTGTAAACAAAAAGCAAGAAAAAACACAGAAAAAAACAACGAAAACAGCGGCAACAACAAAAAGCTTCTCGGACCACCACATAACCGTCGCGACGACGCCAGCGACCAGAACCTCCAACAGCTTTAGCAACTGCGAACCCAAATGAAGATCCGACGAACCACCGACACAACAACCGGACAAAACGGAGCACGCCAAGAACAACCTAAACCTCCGCCGAAAGAACAAGCTTGGAGGTGGTGCGGATAGCAGGCCAATCCTTGCACCACCCACTGCTAGGATCTACATTTCTAAGTGAGAGATTTAGATTGAGGGTATTCATATTTAATTTATGTTTTGTTTAAAGA
>Ga0315913_1000472_pt1 | contig 35964 bp, 20 predicted proteins | sample MpolsnodulesMG_FD_207736 | JGI IMG/M metagenome (GOLD analysis project Ga0315913, IMG submission 207736) | Medicago polymorpha root nodule microbial communities from Los Angeles, California, United States - small nodules | ecosystem: Host-associated > Plants > Roots > Nodule | place: USA...
TGAATCAGTTCAACGGTACGAGAAATTACGAAACTAGTAAAATGAACACCATAATTGTCAATCCTATAGTTATTGTTGCAAGATAAATAAACAATGGAATGCATACTCTGATATTCATATTTAATACTCCAATATTTATAATTAGGACAGCGATATTTAATACTCCAGAAGTCATATAACAAAACCAAAAATTAAAGACATACTCCAACATTTGTAATTAATAGTCAGAAATCAAAATCTAAATTCACAATCGCCCTCAACCAAAGGTATAATTAATAAGCCCATAACAAAAAAAAGCAATGTGGTTGTGGTTGACTTGATGATGGCATGGCTGTCGAGAAATGAGAAAACAGGACCAACACCAAGTAGCCAAATTATAGTTTATGGGTAGTACAGGGATAGGAATACTGAATATGATATTGATTTACTAATTCTTCTCGGTGGTAACTTCCAGCAGAGGTGGTTATAGGAAACATGGGAAATACAAACTGTTAAGAATGCAGCAGTTGACTGCTAGAAAACCAACATAACCTCTAGAATTTAGAAAGCCTAGCCTCTCCCAACATACAACAACCGAATGACAGTAAATGTCAAATCCTTATTCTATGTAACACATGTAAATAATCTACATTTGACCTTGTCTATAGGGCCAATGCCTAGACATGTTTAATAGTAAATAATGAAATCCATTAATAGAAAAAGTAAAACAGAAAACATCAGATATGTGACATAAACAAATCAATGGGAATATGAATTGTAAAGTGCGGCTCTCTGTATTCCACATCAGGCAGAAACTGACTCTAGTTAACAGAAGAACTAATATCAGAAAGTTAGGAAATGTGAGGGACTCAAAGCAAAACAAAAAAAATAGAGGTGACTAAAACCAGAAGGGGAGGGTATTCGCAGGGAGTTGAACCATTTTCCACCTTAGTTTAATGAATGAATTCACATTAAAAAAAAAAGGTGACAAACACCGATACAGATTGTCATTAAACAAAAAATGATATCTTATTTGATTTTTTCCGGTAGTTTTCAACTTTCATTACTATGAGCTCACACAATCAATACCTTGAAATCTTACAAAACAAAAATGAAAGTACCTAACACCCAGTATGAGAGCTGCTTCCCTCTTTGTCATAGTAGGCTGAAAACCACCTTCATAAAATTTCCGCAGTGCAGGTGGTCTAGCTTTGAATGCTTGCCAAGCCTGGATACCATATTTACCAGCATATGCTGCAGCAGCCACAGCAATCCCAGCAATTAAAGGTGAAGCCTGTTCCAAACTTCAATTTCAGTTCGACAAAAGAAACATAATTTGAATGTCAATAGATTTTCAAAGGCTCTCCCAATAAATAGGTCACCCTTCAATAATCATAGTATCATAAAAGGGGCATATTGCCAGGAAAACTAAAATCCAAATTCTAACTATCAAAATACAATAAGGCCCCATTTGGTAACAGCTTATGAGAACCAGTAAGCTGTTTTCAGCTTATTTCCATAAGTTCTTAATATTAGATATGAAAACAGCTTATGTCTTCTATGAAAGCATATGTCAAATTGAGCTTCTGGTTTGAAGATATCAATGCAAAACCTAATTCATAAACCCTCTGCCACCCCAAAACAATAAAACCAATACAATAAACAACTAATCATGGGTAAAACGTTGGACATAGAAAAATTAAAGGGGAGGGAGGAAAAACATAGGGTTTTTGTTGTTTTGAGATTGCATAACGGAAGCTACGAGGTTAACGATGAATAGCTTACCATAATAAAATGAAAGTGAAGAATTCGAAATAGGATGAAACGAAACTTGTCTTGATTCGCACGTCAATATTGATTGTGTTCTTAAGAAAAGAAGAAATGGAGGAGGTAGGGCTTTTTTTTGGGATGCGGTGCTGTCGGACAAAAAGGGAGTGCAGAAAGTATCCTTTATTGAATGTGTGAGTGGGTGGGCTAACCCATGTTCAGATAGTTGGGTTAGTTAAATTAGTGATTTTCTGTACTCATTTCTTTGTAGGAGGTTGCTCATTAGACACCTAACAATTACTCACCTGCACCTAAAACACGTCAATTATCGTTCGGATACTTCTAACCGATTTAAAAAGTCATTTAACTGATTAAAAAGGTACCCAAACGACAATTAATTGTCATTCGACGTTGCCGTCGTTCGACGTCGAATGATGATTAAATGTTGTTCGATCTTTTTTTTAGTGTCTAAAGAACAGTTGCCTTCTTTGTATCCATAACTAAACATTTGGTCTTGTGATTGTGACCATACCAAGACTATCTCACTTAAAAATAGAGATGACGAAAAATTAGTTAATTAATGGTTGACATTATGAAAGCACTGATTATACAATGAAGAAAATAATTTCTACTTGATCCAAAGGAATGTTTGAGGGTCACACTAAAATACCAAAAAGAATGCATGCTTATAAGAATTACTAGTTCTTTAGTCTTTGCAATTTAGTGGATGACACAAGAAAACATCACGAGTGTGATCAGGCAAACATGCCTAATTCTATTTTTCTTTTCCTATTATTCTTCCTAATAATTCCATCAAGTGCTTTCATAGTTGGAAAATTCTTGGATATGATCATTAAGATATATAAATCAAATCAAAGTTGTCAGCCTTAAATAAATATCCGACTCCTTCCTTATACATCAAAAGTCATTACAACCAAAACAAACTTTAAAAGCATAAATCAAAGGTGATCTACTAATTCCATTAGAGGAATTTTTGTACAGGTTGCATAGCTGTGTTTAAATTAAGCATGATTTGTATTAATCTCTTCTGCCTTTAAATTAAAAATTGAACAAGCAACAAGATGCGTTAATTAATCAACGAATTTGAAAAGTGAACTTTTGTTTATAATAGATCAGAGGGATCATTTAAAATCCCCTCAAATCATCTCAAATTAATAGTTAATTCCATCTTGATTAGAACGTTTATGTGATAGCTGCCAGGTTTTTCATTACCATTCTCTACAAGTAATGGCTGGTTGGTTACTCAATCAGTAAGGTATTAATACCCACATTAAGCTAAGAAAAATTCTTTATTAAAAACCTACTTATTTAAAAAGTAAGCCAATATAGTTTTCTCATCTGCACAGCAAAGTGGTTCGGTTACAATTGAAGGTAGGATTGCATTACTTCTAAGCTACCACATGGAAAATCATCTCAAAGAGAACAATCTTATAATTAAACATTATTAGTCATTACAACAAGTATTACTGCTATTACATCCCATGTATAACATGAGAAACTTGACACCAACTATTATTGTAAAAAATACAGGAGAAAAGAAAAAGAAAAGAGAAAGGCCTTATATATCAATTCAGCAGATGTGAAATGAAGGTCACATCTGCGATCAACTTACTAGTGTAATAACTTAAAATAACACATGCAGAAGTTTTCATTTGCACAAGGATGAATTAACTTCAGCTAAATCATATGATAATCGGTGAATTTGCAGTTCCATCTCCAACTACCTCCTCCTCATCGGAACAAGTCCATCCCAAGTTCACAGCCAAGTCTTCCACCCCAACCTTGACCACATCACTTCTAACACCAATGTCAGTTGCATATCTACTCATGCAGTACATTCCTGCTGTTACCGTAGCCATACCAACAGGACTCGGCATTAACAACTTGAGAGGAGAAGAAAGAAATGCAGCTAATGGAGCACCAATAACAGAAGAAGCTTGACCACTTCTTCCAACTCCTTGCTTGTCTACAATCAAAAGACCAGTTTTACAGTACATTGCAAAATCCTCACAGTTGTTCTGAAAAACATCATAATTGCCAAAACCATTTTGAAGAAGATACATTGCTCGATGGATAACAGTTTCAGGTGGGTCGGGTAATGCAGTAGTGCACGTGCCACCTCTTATTTTGGTAAGAAAAACTGCTGGTGAAACTCCATACTCGAAACAGTAAAGAGAACCGTTTCGAAGGAAGCAGTCTAAGCAAGAAAGAACTACTCCGCTATTTGGTTGCCTGAATCCACAATCAGGAAAGGTGGGACAAGGGGTTGGTGTTGGATCGTTTACGTTTGAAGATGTCTCGGTGATTGACTTAAAGTTTCTATCAGGTCTGAAATGTACAACCTTGCTCCCCCCAACAAAAATGCCTGCAAAGCATTGGCATTGGTATCAGATTCAATTGAACTTAGGAACATGCATGATTCAACAAACAAGATTATGAATATAGTTAGATGTCTTGAATCGTGTACATATCAATTTGAAGTACCAAACAATGTCGTCTTACATCAGAATTCTAAGTAATTGGAGACCATAAGAAAAGCACACAGAACAGCTACTTAGAGTTAGAATACAAACTAATCAACTAATTTTAAGGACTTAGGAATTAAGGGTAAAATATAATTAAGCAGTGTAAAAACTGGTGTGGTTGGTATAATTTACCTAGCAGCTAGTTTGAAAACTTAAAAATATGTGATGACAAATCTAAGACAAGAGTCTAATAAAATTAAAAGTTAAAAAGGGTTGAGTTTGGTGAAACCCCATGATGTATCAAAGTCCAGTGAAACAAAAATTGATTCGATTCATTCATTGAAATCTATCTCAATTGAAGAAATAATAAATAAATAAATGAGGATCTGATCTGCATTGGAGCAGCCAAGAGAGAGAGAGAGAGAGACCGTGATGAGAATAGGAGAAAACAGCTCTGTAGGTGTAGACATGATCACCGGGTTTGATGTCGTGTCTCTCAATTCTGTTGGAAATCAAACCCATTCACTTCAATTCAATCTATGTCTTCTTTTCTCAAAGACACACACACACACTCCTTTCTTTGTGTTTTGCCACTGCCACTTTTCATTATTATTGGATTCCATTTCAATTGGTCCCACCCACGTCATTATGCATACTATTTTATTACTCACTCACTCACCCACCAATCTCTTCAACTACTACTACTTCATACTTTTGTTTTTTTTTTCATTCACCGTTTCTATTTGATAATGTAACAAGGGACGGACATTGTTATGTTAAGGGTCAATATTTGTCCGTTATAGTTGGGTTCAGACCCCAAAAACCTCAATTAAAAACTAACCACATTAGTGAGCGGTTTGATTGGTTGAAACGGTTGGATTCATTCGGTTTGGGCTAACATTAACATTAGCCCGATTTCATATATTTTACCTACCAACTTTTTCCATATATTTTTAACATACAATAACAATAATGAGCTAGTTCTCAAATTTTATTTCAAACTATACAATGCTTGGATTCATGGACGGAGCATCATTTACGCGTTCCAAGACATTTTTTACCGTGATTTAAAGTAGCTGCAAAAACAAGTTACTCCTCCAACGTGGTTTTCCACCGCTAAAGTGAAGAATCCACCGTTCAACAAACATGCTATTTAATTGCTTAGAAAAGTCTAAATACATACATGGATCGTTCATGATTCATCCATGTAATTAATCATATTTGAGGGATTAAAATGTAAAAAATAATTATGAGACAATGTAGTCAAATATTTACATCATTGTGCTATATTTATATCTAAATTCTACACTGATAATGACTAATGATACGTAACATGTGGGCACATTGAGCCGTGCATGACCCATGGTCCATGGAGCTTCGGATTCTTTGCCTCATTTACAAGTGATGCCCTTTCTTACTTTTTCTTTTATCAGTTATTATTGCAACCTTCTCCTTCTTCTTCAACCAACTCACCACTTTTGCAAAGAAATAATATAAGATTGATAAAGTACTGCTAAAATGAAAAGTGATGATCACAAATTATTCTCTAACTCGCACTAAGTAGTGCGTATTTGAGTGACAATCTTACATAAATGATTCTCTAACTCACCACTTTTTTGGTAAACTATGCGAAAATAATTTACTGATAGACGACAAAGGTTAAAATGCCTAAAGTGAAAGGGAAAATGCTTGGTTATTTTGTTTTTGGTACAATAATGCTTGGTTATTTTATAATATAATTGATTTTTTTTTTTGTGTTAACCTATCGGTTTTCAGGACCAAATCGAATTAGGGTTCTTCTAAACTATTCGTCTTTTGGTGAAGGTCGTTAACCATTTGAACTCAATTACTTGCTTAAGATTTATTTTGTTTGGTTAGACTAAATATTAAAACAATTAATATTAGGTTACATAAATTTACAAGGAGTTTTATAATAAAAATTAATAAATAATTTAAATTTAAATTCATTTAACAAATATACCTCCAATATGATGTAAAATTTTCGACTTCATACAAAATCAGTTCCAATCAAGTTGAGCTTTGGAGGTAAAATCAAATCAAAGTTACTAAACATCCAAAACTTTATAAAATCTTGTTTGACAAGGGACAAATTGATAAACATGCATGAGGCATCATGTGTCCAGAAAAGATGATAGACTGAGAGGATAATTGGAAGTCATAGCATCATGCATACTTATAAGTTTGGCTCATTTGACAAGTATAAATCTTTAAAATGGAATGCTTGAAGATTTTCGAATTTTATTTACCATCTAAGTTTACCAATCTTTAAAACAAATTTATCCTTGAAGAGAAAATAAAACCATAATGTCATTTTTTGTATGAAAAGTAAAATAAAAAACATTCTTATTCTTCACATGATTCCAATTAGAAACAGCATGAAAAGCTTCTGACTTTATCCCATGATTAAAAAAAACAAAAAACATTGCATCTCACTCATTCCACTTATGTGCTTACACTTTTCATTCAAGCAAGTGTAAAATATAGTTACCGGCTCCTCAGCTGATTGAGTCTTCCTTTCATCATAAGCAACTTTATCATGGCGGCAATTTGGGCATGGTACTACGGAAAAAAGAAAAAAAAAAGTGAGAAAAGGCCAAAAAACTTGCTCATATGGCATGCATTCCTAATAAAATGGAGGTTGTCGGAAAAATCCGCCGTGCTATTCCGCCATGGCATCAACATTTAACAACACTGATACTAAAACATGAAAACTCACATAATGAATCAGACCATATAAACCTTCAACCAAACCAGACCACGGCTTCTACTTCTTAAAGCTCATAATTAGATTAATATAACATTAACCATCAACATGATTTGTTCTGTTTTAAAAACTTCTTTAAACAATATTTAGAGTCATGTATATCTCTTTATGTTAAAACTAATGCAACGCCCAATGCCAAATATAAAGATAACATTCTGCAATGCAGATTGATTGACTGTTTATGATTTTGTTTATTGCAATAATTACTATATTCACACTCAGTTCCTGAAGATTAAATTAGTTGCATATTGATTGATGGGCTAAAATTTTCAAAAAGTATCAGAGCAATAACATGGATAAGAAAGGCTAACTATATATTGCACACAAAACAATTAACACTATAGAATGCCAAAAAACAACAGGTCAACAATCTACTTTGACACATGGTGTCAATATATACTCAAAAAACCCAAGCTACAAACTTTTTCATCACAAGAGTTAAATTTCGTATAAGATAAAATTCTAAACATGGTAACTTGAAAGGCTATATAATTAGAATATTCCCTTCACAACTTTATACAGAACTTGGCAATTATAGCATGAGTGAACTACTTATAAATGATCCAACAGTAAATGTATAGTTGCCGGTAAACAATGATTGACAAATAATAACACAACTTTAATTTACTCTTCATGGAGCTTCTATTTCTTTTGCTCCAAGTTATCGTATAAATCAAAATGAAAGAAACGCAATTTCTAAGTTTTATATAAATCAAATTCAAACCCTGCCACTTCCCATAAACATCCCAAACAAACAAAGATAGCACCAATATTCAATCATGTTAAACCCATGAACATGCATCATTTCAAATGGTTATTAATCAAAGAAAGCCAAAATAAATTTACAAACTGATTATCAAAACTTAAGACCATGCTTGCATGAGAAGTATGTTCAGTCTCCCAACTAAGAAAAGGAAGAGAAGCAGAAATTGTAGTCACAGAAATGAGGACGATGAACAGACTCTATTTTGCGAAGATGCAAAAGGGTAATCGCAGCTAATGAAACCTCAAAAAATGAAACGAAAATGTGAAATTGAATATGTGAAATTGACAATCAAAATAAACAAGTTCAGAATGAGTTAAAGAAGGATGATTAAGAAAAATAGTTGATTGACTTGCTTAACAATTCTCTTAATGATAATGAGAGATAACATGGTCAATTCCTTTCCTCATCAGCAATTGTTCTCTATTTATGTTAACCTGACAAATTAAAAAGCATGAACAAAAAATAATGAAATGGGTTGAAGGTGGTTAGTATTAGACAAATAGAAGAAGAGTATGTAGTATGTACCCTTCTCTCGATGGGGCAAAGATATAGGCAAGTAGGGAAATAAATCCATGTGCCACCCATACTGGGTAGTTCAAGCATCAGCATGTTTTCACACATTGGACATAACACCATCTTCTAACAAATACTACATACATTAACCATACATTAATATAATGTAATGCAGGTGAGATTGAATGCAAAAGACACTCCTAATTTAATTCCACAAGAGTATGATAAATGATGCAAGCTCAACTCAAGTATAAAATATCACAGCATATAACATGAGATAGACATGCCAAAATAAAAAATAAAGCCTAAATAAATATACCCATATTCTTACAACTACAATAAGTGTGGTTTTGAAAATAAAGGGAGTAATAGTCAATTACTTAGAATATAATGAGTATGGCTATTACAATATTTTAAGCTCTATTCTAATAATGTAGTATTCATGTATGATCAATAGAACGAAAATACAACATTTGTGTAAAGAGCCATTCATGTAACCATGCCGATTCTAGAGATTAATAAATAAAGAATAACCTATATAGTTAAATACATGGATCAATTTCCAAATTCTGCATGTGTAAATCAGCAAACTTGTTAAAAGAAAAAAACTAGATTAGCAAGTAAAACCTTTTCTCCTGCCACGCCTGCAACTAGCGATAGATTAGGGCTTTGTTGAGTGCAAATACAACTAACTTAGTTTCTGGTATTTTTTAGGGCATAGCGGCAGTGATGGGCTTCTTCTTCTAAAGGAATTGGAATTGGCTTGAAGAAATTGTAAGATGATGGTTCTTTAGGCACCTATGAATTATTCTTAAAATGTCCATTGGACGACAATTAATTATCATTTAACATTTTATAGGTGTCTAAAGAGTAATTGTTGAATTACAATCTCATCTCACCTAGAGAATAAATTTATACCTTTGTTGACTTATAGGTCTAAATAAAACGTGCACACACAAAAAAAAATGAAAGAGAAATATTTTAAATAAGTAAGTGATATTGATTTTACGAGTGTGCATCTAAATGGTTTTTATTTGGAGTTATGATTGTATAAGTATTTTTAGTTTTTTTTTTTACTAAATCATTTGTTTTTTCTTAATTTAGGAGCGGTACATTTTCAAAATAAAGTGAATTTGTACATTTTTATAAGGGAATTAAGTGTAACGGTACTTTTGTCATTTCTTTCATAAATCAATAAATTATCTATATTTTTATGAATCAAGTAGCTATTGATCAATTTTGTATTTTAGAAAATATCATTTTATAAAAATAAATAAAGAACATCATTCCAAGCATTATATTAATTTCTTTACATTTTACTCCTTCTGTATTTTATTATAAGCCGTTTGACATTTTCACACATATTAAGAAATTTAGTTAATTTTGTATTAGAAAATGAGATTATGAGTGATTTTACAAAACTATCCCTTATTAATCATATGGAAAAAATAAATTAAAAGAATGAAAAGAAGATAGAGTAATAAATGGTAAAGGGTATGATAGGAAAAAAAACATTAATGATTTTTTTGAACAAGGGAAAAAATCTTTAATGATGCATTAGTATTGTAAGGTGAATTATAATAAAACCAATTTTTTTTTCTTCAAAATGACTTATAATATAAACGGAATATTATAAACAAATGTTCCATATTCATGTGAGTAATAGCCATAGAAACTTTCTAGTAAAATATATACAACAATAAAAAATAAATGGGTTAAATATGTTTTTGGTCCTTATAAATATACTAAATTTTTGTTTTAGTCTCTCTAAAAAATTTCTTCGACTTTTAGTCCTCCAAAAGTTTTCTATCTTCACTTTTGTTCTCTCTTTTTAAGTAAACTCATATTTAGAATTCATATTTTTGAATAAAATTTTGCAAAAAAGTTTATGATATTATAAGAATCTCTCTAAAAAAAATAGATATTTTTTAACAAAACATGAATTAAATATGAATTTTTATATTCTTGGCGTTTAAAATTTATATTTAACTAATGTTTTGTTAAAAAATTGTAATCTTTTTTTGGGAGAGATTTTCATAATATTCTGCACAATTTCATTAAAAAATACAAATGCTACAGATGAATTGACTTAAAAATAGGGATCAAAAGTAATGATTGAAAATTTAATAGGGACTAAAAGTCGAAGGTAAATTTTAGAACGCCTACATGAAAGTTTTTTTTCTTTCTTAAAAAAGGGGATCAAAAGTAGTGATTGGAAATTTAATAGAGACTAAAAGTCAAAGGAAAATTTTAGAACTATCAAAATGAAAAGTTGATATATTTATAAGGAGAAAAAACATATTTAAATACAATGATCAAGTTATTACAATAAATACAATGCCCTCTTTTTTTTTTCTTCTTTTGTTAAGTAACATAATGACTAAAATTAAGATGAATAAATGGGGAGTCCAGAAATTAAAACCTGGCCCCTACATACCACAATATTCCTACCAATTGAATTATGCTCATATGGACTCGGTCTCTTTAGTTAAAAAAATATGTCTCTCTAAATATGTAATCCGATGCATTTACTAAAAAAAAAACAAATGCCTCAATTCCTGAACGCCAATGTTATATTATATAGTCTCTGTTCGGAAAAAAAATAGCGGATAGTTGATAAGTTATCTTATAGTGGATGACTTATAAACTAACTTATAACGGATAAGCTAGCTGATTAAATTTATAATATTTGGTAAAATTAACAGTTTAAGTAGTTTATAAATATGAAATGACATAAAATAAAAAAAAGCACATTTAATTCATAATTATTTTTTTCAATTAAGAACGCAACGGTAAAATGGAGATAAAAAATGAACAGGTATAAGCTACTTGAATTAACTTATCAAAAATTGTTGTAAGCTTGTGAAAATAAGTTATAAACTCGTGTAAAAATTACAGTTATCAAATGGAACTCTTTTAGTCATACAAGGTTATAAGCTGTAACTCACTTTTATCTCTAACCAAACAGAAACATAGTTTTTTACTATCCTATGCGCATAAGAGTGGAGGCAAAAATGTTACTTTATAAATATTTTTCATCAATATAATTTGTTTTATCAATTCATTTTTTTTAAAAAGGGAAAATTTCATTGACAACAACTACGGAATGATGATATTACAACTCTATCGGATTCAAACTCGACCCTTGAAATTACAAAGTCAAACTCTAACCACTATGTAGACATCTCTTGGACCAATTCATCAATATATATATAGTAGCAATGTTACTAATCTTACAATCACCTTGGTCATTTACAAAAATTTGGAAACTTTTTATTTAAAGTTTATGAGAGTGACATACACCAACAACCAGGGGATATCCTTGGAGACATGGAGGTGCCACTGCACCCTCCATCTTTTATATAAATATCATATTAGGCATGAAATTACAACTAATATGTTGGTGGTGCAGCAGTTGTGCAGTCTCTCAATCACAATCAATTAAAGGTTGCATGTTCAATCCCTTGGCACTCCTATTTTTTTAATTCTTAGCGAATTCTTCATATTTTATAAATAAATAAAAAGGTCCTAGTGGGATTTGAACCGGCGCCACTCATCTTACAATCAAGCAATTGTACAACCACACCAATTTATAATATTATTTTCTTTCTGAAACTTTTTAATATATATTCTACAAATATTTGGCACCCCCGAGAAATTAACTCAAGATCCGCCATTGCCAACAACTGTAATCATTTACAGAAAAAACGTAAAAGATGGGAGACTAACATATCTCCGTCCTGCATATGCGTGTTGTAGATGATAATTACAACAAATTACTACATATACTCATCATAATAACTAATAATAGTAAAATAGTATAAAATATACAAATAAAGAATGATAAAATAGACTCTGTCACCAATACAACTATTTTCCAACAAGTTGGTATTCTGTTCATATTATACTATAAAGATATCTGCCAATCATAGATTTTCACTTCAAAATCTTTCTCATCTTCTAGCCCCTGTCTGAGTTCCTTGGCACGTTGTGTGTCTTTGGCAATTAAGAGAGCAAAGCCCCCACCACCAGCTCCAACCAGCTTGTAACCACAACAGTATGGACTAGCAAAAGAAAATAACTTGTCGACGAAATCATTGCTGCAGTAAGGATCAAGTTCCTGATGCAATCTCCAAGCCTCCAACATTATTTCGCCTAGTTCATCAATGTCGCAGTTCATTAAAGCTTCCCTCCCGATCTTTGCTAGCTCCACAAGTCGCTTGATACTGGATACAAGAAGGTTATCCCGGCGAAGATATCTAATTACCACCTTCTGCAGGACCTTCTTTGCAAGTCGAACCTACAAAACAATTCAATATACAAAAAATATCATTGTTAATAAGCAGTGTAGAGTTATGTGCTGCCTGCGGAATGCTTATTTTTGTGAATAAACAAATGCTTACTTGACCAGTAAAAACAACTAGAAGTCGTTGCTGCAACTCGGAAATCAATTGAGGTGAAGCCAACAAGGGAACAACTTGAAGCCGCAATGGAATTCCAGGAAAGCTTGAGGTACATTTAATCCCCGGATACAAACCCCCAATTTGGTCCTGCCACCCACCACCTGTACCCATGAGTTGTTCCAACACCAAAACAAGTCTAGCAACATTTTCAGTGCTGTCATCCCCGTCAATTGTCTGAAGAAGCCCTTTCACTACAGCAGCGGCTAAAATACTAGAAGTACCCAATCCGCTACCACGTGGAACATTGGCCCATGTCTTGATGTGCATGCCCATATCAGCAAGAATGTTATCGTGAATAATGCCAGTCACAAGTAGTGCACATTTCACCAGCCTAAATGGATCGTCTCCATCAAATGGTGCACATATAGATGTATAATCCTCGATATATAATTCGGCGTGTGTGTCATCACTAATTAATACTCCTGTTGTTTTAGTGGTCTCAATGATGGTGCCAAGTGGAAGAGAACCTTCTAAGCTTATTGCCATATTTAGAACACATCCAGCACGCTCTATGCTCCATGGAGGGGTATCACTCCAACCCCCAACAAAATCTACGCGCACTGGTAATTCTACTTTTACCTGTCTAGGATGGAAAGGCTTATGAATGCGACCATTATCATGGCTGTTAATCTGCTGTTCATCACAGGAGACGCTACTGGGAGACTCTGACAAATGTTCTGCAGGATGAGAGTAAATTTAGCTTCAGAAAATCCCTTTTCTATATTTTCACATGAATTAAAATGCAGTTGTCTATATTTATCCAAATACATGAATAGAGAGTATGATATATCTACAATAAATGCAATTTAGAGCCATTTGACACCAAAAGAATGGTTGCATATGAGTTTTACTGTGGTTTTTATTTACTATTGCTAACACTTGTTTTAAGAAAAGATTGAAGCATCTTAAAAGAGTAGGGTGGTATGTATGCTTTCAAATTTATGATCTTTTTTTATTAGAAAATTGGATAGAAAACTTTGCATGAATAAGTGAAAAAGGAAAGGCTGTCTGAAAGAAAGGTTTTGACGGGTGGATTTTGAGAAGTGTGGAAAAGAATGCTAGAGGGAGTAGAAAGATGAAAAACAGACGCTAGAAAAATCAAAGAATATTGGGCCAAAGGGATAAAGGTTCTTGCTGGTGGGACAATCACAACAACAGTCTACAACAAAAGGTTAAAGTTAAAAGAGTGTTGTGAAACATAATCGTAATGTAAAAATAAGAAGTCAATCAGTAAAGTTAAAACAAAAGCATCTGAAGCTCTATACAAGTCTTTAGGCACTTAAGAAGAAGAAGAACAAGGTATCTATAGACTTGCTGAAAATAGGAAATAAAAACAAGAGACTTTAACCCGGTGAGATGAATAAGGAGGGAAATGTGTTGATAAAAGCACGCACCTTTAAATCCATATCTTACTGCTGAAGCAGTTTCGTCAGCCACAGCATCCCAAACTTTATGCTCCAACTCACATGCTGTCTTTTCATCATTGCAAGCTCGAAGAAGATCGACTTGCACCTGGTATGCTCGGCTCTTGGGAAGTATGTTAGTGTTCTGCTCCTGAACTTTTGGACACATAGCTAGGAGATCCTTGCATATTTTAACTCCAGAAACTTCTTTTTGAAGAATTTCTGCACATAGTTGAGACAAATTGCGTCCCAGCATGCCATAGGTAACACAAGCTTTAGCAATTCCTGCTGCTAGATCAGCTTGATGATGACTAGAACCTATACACATTGTCGAGAAATCAATTGATCTATGCAATTCCTCCAGACTGATGCGCTGAGCAGATCTCCACAAAAAAAGCATGTCTTCGGTTTTTTGTTTAACTAATCCCATCAACCACATTGAAACCTTAAGCATTTGAGCATAAGGAAGTATGGGGAATATTTTTGAATTCCATAAACATTTCGCATCAGTGCCTGAGGAACCCCATAAATCAGTTTCTTGAATACCTAAATCATGTAAAACCTTCTTCCAAGGTTTCCCACAAAATGTCCCATCCCCAGAAAGTGAACTTTTAGGGTTATCATGAAGGCCACAATATACTAGGACTCTCTCGCTGCTTCCAACCAAGGGAACCTCCCAAAGACAATGGCGATCTGGAAGCATGAACTTGATTGAATCTTCCGTGCATATATAATCATCATCTAGAGATATGTTGGCTCCAACAACTATACATAATGAGCCAATATGTATTCCACCAGAAATAGATGAATCATATATGAGAGAATCCTCTCCTACTGAGACACCGGGTGCAATTTTACTGGAAAGAATAATAGCAGATGCTGTAATGTCAGATGCAGTGGTTGCGGGAATAGAACATAGGTGTCTTCTACCAACCATGTCTGAACCAACACCACTAAGGTGATCTAAAACTTCATTTGAGGTCCCAAAATGCAAGAACAATAAATCATCTGCAAAGGAATAAAATACGAAAGAATCAATTCTGTATAAAAAGATATGAAGAATGATATATGTACAGAATAAAAGATTGCCATTGGGATTGACATACAGGCACAGTAGCTGAACATCCTCTGGTTTCCCAACCTGTTGACCAGTTCTTCACCCAAAGGGCGCTTTCTCAACCACTCATGCTTTGCAGGTACCCAGGCAGCAACCAAATCTTCATATAAACTCATCTGGACAACACGCCATTTATTATTAGATAAAATTAACTTCATTTTGCCACAAAAGTGAAGAGCATTAAATGCTTCGGTAGAGAAAATGGTGCAGAATTCATAAATATATACATAAGACTGAATCTACTAAAGCTTATGGGAAGATTTCGAGAAGACCTTTATTTAAAAGAAAAAAACTAAATCAAAGCATTTGGCCTAGTTTGGTTCCTCATAAAATTATGGTTTCTGCGTGGAGATTAGTTCAAGATAGATTACCAGCGAAAGATAACTTGAATATGAGGAATGTGCTTGTTGGGAATCAAATTCAATGTGTAATAGGATGTGGCGAAACGGAATTCGCAAGCCACTTATTCTTCGGTTACCCTGTTTTTATGAAGGTTTGGAGAGTTATTTTGAATTGACTGGGTATATATACAGTTCTGACATATGGCTGTACATCTCATTTCCTTCAGTTCTAAGGGTTATTAAATTTGGGTAGGGTAGCCTATTAGCCTCAACTTGCTTAATGACATTTTGGTTTGCTTGTGTTTGGAGTTGGTAAGGGCAAGAATTAAAGGATTCGAATTTGATTTGGCAGAGTGGTAACAAACATGCTGGCTTGCCTGGGCTATAGCGCTTTCTAATTTTTGGAATTCGTAGAAGGGTGAGGTTCCTACCAGATTTTGCCTTCAAGTTAGACTTGAAGAAAATTTTGCCGTAATCAGAAAGTGGTGTGGCAACTGGCTGATTGTTAGTGGTTCATACTAAGGGATGTTTGGTGTCAAATTCACAACATATTTTCATTGCAAATGTTAGCTGGACAGTTTTGGCATTGAGTAGGAAAATGATTTTGGTGACTGCGTTAGCAGTTTAGAGTGTATTTTTGTGGTTGTAATAGTTTTTCAATGTCGAGGAGACTGGGGATGTGAATTTTGTAAGCTAGTGATCTATGTAGCTTTGTTTTTTTCGGTGATGGGTGTTGGTTTTGTAAGTTTCTTGTCTGCTACAAGCAGAAAATTGTGTGTCAGAGGTGCAACCTTTTCACACATATCTGAATAAATAGTTATAATTTAAACTGACAAATGATTCAATCATCAACCTCTCAAATTATCAATTAAAACACAAATTAACGTCATAACTATGTTTTCAAACTCGAACGAACTTTGTATCCATGAATAAAAAACCAATTGTTAATACCAACCATATAATACCTCTTTTCTGCTCCTTATGAGGTCTGAAATCATTTCCCGAGAGGAACAAGCAAGTGTAACAAGGTCCAACCACGCCTTACCTCTAACCGCTATTATACCCGTATCAAGTAGTGTCCTACCATCAACTAAAACTGCCTTGCTTTGAACCAACTCATCTACAGCAGGTTTCTGTAGTAGATTATCCACTAAACTGAGTGCATAATTTTGATTTGAATGCTCTTCAGTTTCAGCTGCAACGATTACTCCATGATTGGAAGCAACATCAAGTGTGATTGGAACAGTGATGATGCAACAAGTGTCCTCAGGAAGAGTCATAACCGATGCATCAAAACACGGAAGAACATCACCAGTCATAGTCAGCATTCCACCTGTAACAACAATTGAAAGAACCAATTGAATAAGCACATTGTCATTAAATTGATGTTTTATTCTGTGCTACATATATTAAGAGCCTGATTGAATTGACTTGATTAAACTTATCTACTGACATAAAACACTTGTGACATTCTTATGACATGTTCACAAGCTGTGTTTCCAACTTATTTTCATAAGCTCTCCAAGATATCTTATGAAAACAACTTAGCCTATGTTTGGTTCCACGTTTGGAGCCTCCATAATTGATCCGGGAGGTGTAAAATTGATTTTGACGTGATTGGTTTTTCTCAAGTAGAATTGATATTGCCTCCAGAATTGACTCTAACTTGAAGCTAGGATTTGTTGCTTTTGAGTTTAAAAATGTTTTTTAAACTGAAATTTATTGTTCAAATCACTTTTAAACATAAACCACTTCACAGTCAGCTGGCTTTTATTAAGTAAAACCAATTTTACAAAATCAATTTTTGTCCGCAAAGCCTAACATGCACTTATAAATTATACGAAAACAATTTGACTTTATTTTATCTTGCACTATAGAAATAGCTTATAGTAAACACTTATGTTATAAGCTGTAAAATAAGTTGTTTATCCAAACAGCCCTTAAAATATACACAAGAAAATGCAAATAGAACAATGAATGCATATATAACAAACCTTGATCTCGAAAAGCTTGTCTAGCACAAGAAGCAACAGCAAGAATATGATCAAAAAGAAGAGGAACAGGACCATCAGGTTCATCATCAGCCAAGAAAGGGAGAGGAAGAAACACTTTCCCCATAGGATTAGCCCAAGGAACTCTTTTAGAATCACCACCAGCATGAAGCAATAGCACATGTTTACCAGCAAGCACATTGGCAGCATAATGAAGAGAAAGGGCGTGGAGAGCATTGAGAGTGGCGGCACCGGAACCGATACGGCAGCCGAGAGGATCAGGGACGGCGAGAGTGAGTGTAGATGGGGAGATCCGGCCCATTCGTTTGGCCCGATTGAGTTGGGAAGTGTAGAGATGGGCTTGTTCTGGGCTTGCAGCAGTGAGAATGATTGCATCCCATGTTGGAACCCTAGATGGGTGGCGTACAGACAATCTTAGATGGTACCATGATTTTCGCATTAATGATGATAAATCTTCCTTTCTTCTTCTCCTCCTCTCCATTTCTCCGACAACAGTGGAAACTAATGACAGACAGTGTCTGTCTTGTTGTTAAGAAGACGCATGAAACAATTTCTCCGACCGACAAAATAACTACCATACATAGCGGTTGTAAAAATGTTTATGAAAAAATCATGGCTTCGCCCGGGTTCGAACCGGAGACCTTCAGTGTGTTAGACTGACGTGATAACCAACTACACCACGAAACCATCTTGTTGTAAAGTTTCGTGAAAACATACAAGTCAATATTTTGATACTGTTTGTTTTATCAATTAGGTAAGTTCATGCTTGTTAATTTATTTTGAAGATACTGCAGGTCTTTTTTGTATTATGTGTATGTCTTTGTGTGCGTGAGAGTTTTATTTTTATGATTTTATTTTCCTACTTTTTGCATGTTTCTTTTTACTTTAATTTTGGATGTACTGGCGGAACACATCTAAGAGTTAGCATCGAGATGTATGCTTTTCGCAGATGATTTAGTCTTGCTTGGTGAGTTGAGAGAAGAATTAAACGGGAGGCTAGAGACTTGGAGGTAAGCCTTAGAAGCGTATAGTTTTCGCCTATGTAGAAGCAAGACGGACCATATGGAATTGTAGCTTCAGCAAAAGGAGAAGTAGGTCTACCTTGAAGGTGAAAGTTAGAGATCATATTATACCCCAAGTTACACGGTTTAAATACCTTGGGTCCATAGTACAAAATGACGAAGAAATAGAAGCAGATGTAAATCATCGTATTTAAGTTGGGTGGTTAAAATGGAGAAGAGCCTCAAGTGTTTTATGCGATAAGAAAGTACCCCTTAAGTTGAAAGGAAAGTTCTATCGGAAAGCAGTCAGACTGACGATGTTGTATGGTACGGAGCGTTGGGTGGTTAAGAGCCAACACGAGAATCAAGTAAGTGTAGCGGAGATGAAGATGTTGCGTTGGATGAGTGGTAAGACTAGACATGATAGGATTAGGAATGACACCATTAGAGAGAGTGGGGGTAGCACCTATAGTAGAAAAGTTGGTAGAAAATAGGCTTAGATGATTTGGACATGTAGAGAGAAGACCCGTAGATGTCGTCGTAAGAAGAGTAGATCAAATGGAGGAGAGTCAGGTTAAAAGAGGTAGAGGAAGACCTGGGAAAACTATTAGGGAAACCATTAGAAAGGATTTAGAGGTCAATGAGTTGGATCCAAATATGGTTTATGATAGAACACTGTGGCGTCATTTGATCCATGTAGCCGACCCCACTAAGTGGGATAATGCTTGGTTGTTGTTGTAACTATTCAAAATTATACTGTTGGTCTTTAATTTAAGTGTCAAAGGGTTATGTTTGGATAAGCAAATTAAATAAGTGATTATAGCATGACAAATTATCTCTTTATTTTTTCAAAAATATTATAATGTCTTTAACCAATAAAAAAAAGTCACTTAGAATCACAAAAAAATGAGTTCTCATAAATAACAAAGAACACAATCATTCTAGAAGGGATTTTATTTATTACACAAGTAACCAGACAATCCGATAAATCCTCAAATGTACAAGATATTTGGGGCGTATAATACAAGCTCCAAATAAATCCCTACATGTCCAATGGTGATCCTACCTTAATACAACAGTAGCCTAAATTGAATGAAAACACTTAGAATACATGATCTATATAGTTTTCCAGTAGAAATAGCTCAATATAGAGCTACAACCTTTGGTCCCATAGTTACCAGACCGAGAAAAATGAATTATGTTCTTCAAGCACGAGGAACCACATCAATATCATGCTGCTGGACAGATGAATGCAGTTTTCATTGTCAAAGAGTACCATTTCCTGTCCAAGTTGGAGTTTGCAACGGTTTTTGTCATGCCACGTCAAAGGATCAAGAGAAGATTGAACCTTATGGTTAGTTAACTTGACTTTGCTCCTCAGTACATTAATCGAATCAACATTCATTAGAAATATGAAGATTGATCATGAAGCACGTTCAAATGTGCCAATATTCGAGCTGCCAAGGATTTAATGCTACCATTACCCCGCTGAGTTAAGTCAACCAAAGGCATTTGAGCTGAAGATCCATATTTCTGTTTGAACTCTAATAGCCGGAAAATCCTCTCCAAAGCATTAAGAGACTTTTCCTGCAATCCGGGAGAAGGGGAACCGAGAAATCTTATTATTAGTGGTATGACATTTTCATCTGCAAGCACTTTACTACCACTCTGTAGCTTTTCCCCATCAATTAAAGTTAGAAGAGCATCTAAAGAAGTCTCACACACTCCAAGATCAGAGTCCCCAAGAGTCTTTGCTAGTGCTCCCACCGCATCAGCCTCCAATAGGCAAAATGATGATTCCACGGTGCAGACACCACCATGAACTAAGCATCCGGCTTCTGTTTGAGCTGAGAAGCACCAAAATCCCTTGCGCTTTGGCATTGGACTGCTCAGTTCATTTGAGCTTTTAGAAAATTGAGTTAGGGACAGCGCTGCTAGCTGTTTTGTTTGAGCAGTTCCACTTTCAAGCAACTGTACTAAAACAGTTATGATCCCAATTTCGGCTGCACTCTTTTGCCATTCCAAGTTTGTTGGAACTGTAAAACGACATAATGCACCAACAGAATTTTCTACCAACTTACTCTTTTGGAGATCTTTATCCGTGCCTTCTTGGACATATTTACAAATGATTGACAGTGCCCCGGCATCATAAAGCCACTGAGTGATCTGTTGAACTTTTGGAAGATATCGTATTATTCCCATAGCAGAAACAATTTCTTCTTTGTCAGATGAAGATTTCAGCATCTGGAGTAAAGTCTCAATACACTTCTGATTCACATGCTTTAGTACGGCGTCTTCATCACAACTTTCTACCAGGCAAGAAAACAACTTCACAGCACTTGCTCGAAGACTTAGGCTTTCATTCTCAAACAATTTGACCAATACTAGAACTGATGGGCACTGCACATAAATAAGTAGACTAATTTAGCTATGGTATATTATAATATAAATATTATCAAGGTTTATATTAAGGACAAGAGATAACCCAGGTGCTAGCTTACCACACAAGACAGAAAATGGTAGAATATCAATTTCATTAGCAATTCTAGTTATCAAGTAATAGAAAATATTGCATGCTAATAACACGTATAAATGATATAATAACTGCAAATTGCACTTCATAATAGATTAAGAATCTCAGATAGTAAACACCAGAAAATTGTTTCCAACAACTCACTAGACCTTCATTAGAAATGTAATTTTTGCAGGAAGGGGGGATGAAAAGCAATTTGACTGATGCATGTTTTACAGATATTTGGTTTTAGATGGTAAACTGTTTATCTGTGATCAAAAGGACCATGAGGAATCAGTACCAATGAAACTAAGAACCACAATCCTTTATACTTAATAGTCATTGCTTCCTTGATGCTAGCTAAAAATATTTTTTACTATGCTAAATGCTAATAGATGTTTAAATTTTGTTTATCTTTGGCATGCTAAACAGTAAGATGGATGTGGAAGAACTTAAATGGCGATGCTTGACTATTTTAGACATGCCTGCTTTGATGACATTGAATGACTACTTTTGGAGACTAGTGTTTCAGAAGAAAAATATTTCAAAATGTGATATGTACTTTTAGTTCAAGTTAGATGCATACCTCTCTTAGCTTGTTCCTGATATATGAAGCTGAGGGCGAGTGACATAAGGAATAAAATGTCTGGATAATATATTGTCGCACATCAGGCACTGTGTAGCTAACTAGAGAAAAAAGGTTAAAAACATCTTCATCGGACTCTAACAATGAAACCGGTGTCTGTGTATCCTGGGAGATGGTAGATGCAGCAAGTTGCATAATTATGGGAGCTACATGTTCAGACAAACTTGAGGAAGGAAGGCTATGCTGGAAAAGAATGCCAAATAGTTTGCGTGCTGCACCTTGTCGAATCATTTCAAGTCCATTTTTCTTTAAAGTAGATAGATTCTGAAGAGCTTTAAGGGCAACAAATTTCATCTCAACATCATTATGTGAGACCAAGCGAAGAAGAGGAGGCAGAATACCACTGTCAAATAAGATCTCCTTATTGTGGTCTGTTGACTCCATTTCTGCTAACATTTTGACCATAATCATCTTCACATCATCTGGTCCTGCATTAAAAAAAACAGGTTAAACAAAAGGCTTGTTCCTCACACCATCCCTGACTTTTTTATTACAGGCATTTGCATTAATTATAGTGTCCATTTGTAAATGATATTGACGCAGTTCCTCAATTAATTTACTTAAACTGCTCCTCGAAGCTCTCAAAAACTGTAGAGTAGAACATGGTTCCTAGTTGAAAAATTTAACATTAAAATCTATTTTGCAAGGAGTTACATAAACTCCCTAGTGCGATTAAGATGGTTTCATCTCATCGTTGCATAAGTGAATTTCAATATTTTAAACACTACCTATGTAGGTACCTTAGGGAAAGAACTTGAAATCAATTTCTATTTGTAAATTCAGTCAATGACAATTATAGTGTATTGATCATTGAAAATATAAAAGCTGTAACTGATAAAGTGACTCAAAATTGAAGGTTCAAGATAAACCTGCGGAGAGGCGCTGCAATAAATGCTTGAAATAATTTGCTTTTGCCATCTGTATAACATTCTGATCAGAGGATGAAAGTTTCTCCAGTAACTCTGTTGCATCTCTTGCAGCTTGATTATCCTCACTGCTAGACATAGTCACCAATAGTAATATGCAACCTTGAACTTTTCCAATGTATTCTCTTAACAAATTATATTCGGATAGTTCCAGAAGTAATGCCACCGCCAACTTCCTTTCCCCCAAACGACGCCCAAGAGAACGGACAATAGACTCAATTGCATTATCAACATTTGCAATTCTTTCCTGAAAAATCTTCAGGGTTAGGGGACAATATCTATGAAATTGTGCATAGATATGGAGGGTATTTGCATGTTTAATTGCATGATGGTAAATTTATAATAAAGAATAAGGGATGTTTAAAAAAAATCAAAATGATAGATGAGAGTGCGGTGAGAATATCTGAAATGCATATCCTGTAGTGTTTTATCTGACTGTAAAGGTCCTAACCAATCTGTTTTGTGTTTTTTTTTTTAGGTCAAGAGGAGAATGTATGTATTGTACCAATTCTATTTCTTTAAGCATTGGCCACAGGTCCTTCTATATGAAATATGTGAAAATGACATCAGAATTAGTATACTAATTAGTAAGAGCATTTAAAACAATTTTTAGTGATGCATCTATTATATAATGATATTTTGCATTAGCCCTATCTGTAAATGCTTGTAGGCTTGATTTAGGGCTGCTTATTGCATGATGAGAGGAACCTCTATCTTACATAATAAACATTAATATGTAAGATAGAACTAAAGGATTATTAAAAAAAAAAACTTATAAGATCACTTAAATGTTACTAATTAAGTACCTTGGCATCTTCATTATCCTTCACCAGCATGCAAAGGATGACAAGGACGTGATTTCTTATATCACGGTTTTTCTCAGCAAGAATTTGGATAAGAACAGGTATATAATTCTCCAGTACCACCCATTCTCTATGCTGATCCTTTTGTTCACACAAATCTTGAAGAGCTTGCAGACAATGTAATACTCCAACTTCATCTCCAGACTGGATTTTCTCTCTCATTGAAGCAATTGTGATCATTGCATTTCTATCTTTCCATTCTTCTATTGATTGTTTCAAGGTTTTGTTAGGTCTCAAAATCAACGTGTCTAAAGTAATGAAAGTCAGAGGACACAATTGGTTTCCTTCAGCAAACCACTTTTCAATTGCACTTTTCTCAAATGTTTGCCCTGATGAAGTTTCCACAGGGTCAACCATAACATCACCCATAATGGGGCAATAAAAGGACTGTAAAGGCTCCAACGGTTGAGTACCCAAAGAATCTCGTTTGGCGATGTACTTGAGTTCCTTTTCCCTAGTTGATGAGGCTGCATCAGACCTTTCCAACAGAGCAATAATTTGATCCATTTGTATGGCTTCAGCCCGGTCTTTCTCATTTTCAATTTCACTTTTAAACTCTTCAAGCTCTTTTCTTAGTGTTGACCGCTCTTTTGTAATTCCAACAGCATCTGCAATGAGAAGAAGCAAATTATTTGCATAGGAGCGGTCGAAATTCTTTTCCTGTATCGCTGACTCGATTTTCTCTAATATCTCTTCCTCAGATATGTCTGCCTTAAATTCAGCTGCCTGCATATTGTCACATAACCTTTTGATTTCTTCAATTATTCCGGCAGAAAGGCCTGATGTAGCCAAAGGAAGAAGACCAAGTGCCCTGCTAATCTCGCTTGTGTTGTGCTTCAAGCGCTTAAAAACGGTTCTGCAATTCACAAGAAGATATACCTTGCTCTTCTTGCTACATTCTTGAACCAATTTCTTTCCATCTTTGATTTCACGATCCAGAACCTCAATAGCGTAGTTGAATGTCTCAGAATCACTGACCTTTTCTTTGCTCAACTGTTTTAAGATAGGCGCAATTCTTTGCAAGTAAGCTGCAAGTTCCTTAAAACTATCCTTATTCACAAGGACACCACCAGCAGAACATACAATCTCGGAAACGGTATCTATAATTAGAGAAATAGCATCCGAAGCAGGACCAGATGTCAATGAATCGAGAGCCATCGTCTTTTCGTGGCACAATTAGTCTAGAAAATAAAATCCCTTTTTCTCCCATGAAACAATAACAGTAGAAAATGTTGGTAAGATGATGACAGAAGTTTCTTTTTGCAACTTCTGATTAAGGAATTCTTCCATACCAGTTACAGTTCAACTTCAAATGCCTAAATCCAGTAAGAATAAAAAAAAAATATCATCGAAACCATTACCTATTGATATTATTTAGGATACTAAACTAAGGATTAAATCCACATCATAATTTTGTACCCAAGAGGGCTTTAAGTCTGCATAGTAGACAGAGAATTCACTCTAAATATTAAACAAAATGTGAAAAACATTCCAAGCTTCAGAATAAAAAAAAGTCAGTTTTCATTTAATCCAACAATTGATGTTTAAATTTAAGAAACATATCCGGCATGTAACTAAGCATCCAAGAAAATTACACGGGAATGAAAAAGCCATCTTGCTCATGTTCATTGTTGGAAAAGAAGGAAGAAGAGTGAATTATGTATCATTTGCACAACACAATAAAATAAGAATAAGAAACCTAAATAAGAACAAATGAAAACATTTGATTTGGCAATATTATTATGCAATAAATTTAACCCCTAAAATACGGTACTCAATGTAACTATGGCAAATTGACTTGACTAAGAGAGAGAGAGAGATACCTGGGGATGAAGGGGAAATGGAACCATGGATATTGAAAAACATAAACCAGAATTAAGGAAGAAGAAACAAGTGGGAGAGAAAAACAGAAGAACACGGAGATATAGATATAAATTTATGTTACAACTGTATGAAACATGAAAGTCTCTATACAATATTTCCAGGAAGACTCCTTCATAGTCCAAAGTCAATACAACTCTTTTACCTTTGACCATTCTCTTCTTGCAATGTCTACAACGCTCAAACTTTTTTACACACGTCACTTTTTTTGGGTAATAAATAATATGGGAAATGCTAACCGGTGCCCCGGGCACTGGTTAAGGATACTAAAAAGGGAAATTATATAGTAATTATTGTATTGAAAACTGTGTAATTAATCCATAAATAAGTCAACAAAGTTTCCTTTTATGATAATAAATTCCTTTTTTTTGTATGCTTAACCAGTGTCCCGGGCACCTGTTAGCATGACCCAAATAATAATAATGAAACACATTTTTGCAATATTCATAACTAGTAGTACATTGCAGTGTGGTTGATATTTTGACATTTTCTTTGTGTCACGTGTGTATTTCAAATTACAGGTTGTATAGAAAAATAGTTTACTTTTTAATTTCATATTTTACCACCATCAGGCTTTTAGGATTCTACAAATTCTTATATTCTAACAATAAAATAAAAATTGTGGATCTCACATTATTATAACACTCCCCTAAAGTTAATTTTATTTTTTACCGTTTAGAACATCACTCTTGCTTGCTGCACCTATTTTTAAAGCTCCAAAGAAACACATTGGACCTTTTTAATTTGAAACACTATCAAATTATTGTAGCTTTTGTATGATTAAAAGCTCATTCCATATATATCATAAATTATCCGGTGTGACACCAAATATTGTAAAGTTTGTTTTTTTTTTTTGAGGGAAAATATTGTAAAGTTTGTTGTATTTCACTCTTTCTTAAGAATGATTAATTAATTTTTACAGAATTTAAGAACAAACTAGAAGTTTTTCCTTGTACTGACACAATACTAAAATATTTAGTTTTTTAATCAAAAAAGGAAATCGAAATTTTAAGATACATCAATTCAAGAATTTGTATGGTAAGTTATTTGTTTAATTAAATATTAAACTGTGTGCCACGAATTTCAACAATCCGTTGTAGTCTAGTTGGTTAGGATACTCGGCTCTCACCCGAGAGACCCGGGTTCAAGTCCCGGCAACGGAATTTTTTCATTTTTATATTATTTTTAGGGTACCAAATTCTGCAATTTTATCAAAATCAAATAAAACTAGCAATTGCAATTGGATTTTCTAAAGTTGTGCATTAAATTATACATGGATACAAATGTTGTAATGGATGATTCAATTCTAAATTTTACACTGCAAAAGAAGAAGAAGGAAAACTCTCTTCTTGAACCAAATTCTTAACCCTAACCCTCACTGCACCACTGAATTTCTGCACACTTTTGGCAATCCCAAACATTTCATCTTCTCCAATTTCTCTTTTTGATGAAACCAAAACAACTTGAGTTCCACATAATTCATCATAAATCCTCATGAACTCTTCCAACACTTCCTCAATAATTCCCAGCTTGTTCTTCTTCATCAGCATCTTTACCAAAGCAACCACATGCCCTTCAAATTTTCTCTGCTCCACCACCTTCCTCACCAATGAAGGGTCAACAACACCAACATCATCTGATTGAAATTTCAGTTTTTGGAGGAACTTCAACAGTCTTTGAACATCCCTTTGAACCGAGTGAAGGGTGTTGGTTTTTTGAGCTACATCTATGATTGCAGCAGCATAGCCAGTAGCAGGCTTGTGATGGAATACTTGAGAAGAAGATGGTTTGTGTTTGAGAGGTTGTGAAGGAGAATGGTTGTTGTGTGAGAAAGTTTTTGTTTTTTGGGTGAGTAAGTTGGAAGAGAAATGGGATTTTGGTTGTGGAGGACGAGAAGGGTTTGCAGTTCTCGTGAAGTGATAGAATTCACGGTTGGTTGTTGGTGGGATTTTGAGGTTTGAAACAGAGCTTGAGAAAGTATCCATGGAACAGAGAGAGGAAAATAAGAGACCAAGTTCAAGATTTTAGGTAGGTAATAATAATTAAATAAAAAACTAACGAGAGGATATGTTTAAGCCAACAGATTCATTTTATGTGCTAGTGAGTAAGTAGTGACAAATCCAAAATAGCATTTAATAGAACTTGTCCTCTTTTACATAAGGGTGTGTAACCATTTTTTTTTTTAAGGAAGGGGAGTAAAAATTTGATTTGATTAACTTTTGGGATGAAAAAAATCCGAGCTAGAATTAATTTTACCGCATTTAAAAAATGTTTTCGAATATTTTCACATCTCTATATGATGTAAAACTAATTTTAAATCGCAAAATGCTAATACATCTTTTTAAGTCTTAAAAAAACAAGGGTCATCCTAACCGGTGCCCCCGGGGCACAGGTTAAGCATACAAAAAAAAGGAATTTATTATCATAAAAGGAAACTTTGTTAACTTATTTATGGATTAATTACACAGTTTTCAATGCAATAATTACTATATAATTTCCCTTTTTAGTATCCTTAACCAGTGTCCCGGGGGCACCGGTTAGCATTTCCCAAAAAACAATTAAACTGTTTAATGTTTTCTTGTTATTTATAAACTTCTATATGATATATAGACTTCTCAAGTAAGCAAAGAATTTGTTCTCAAAATAAAAAGTAAGCAAAGAATCTCATATATATGTATGAATTTTAATGACAATAATGTACATTAACTGAATGAATTCAATGCCAATTATTAATGATTAATCAAAAATTTGATTTAGTTAACCAAACAACTGAACTCAATCGGTAAATGAACTTCATCGATGACGAAAATCCAAGTTCAATTTCTGTGTGAAACAATTCTTGGTCAGGTTATCTCTACCTCACGGTTAAATTTCAAATTCAGGTTATCTTTACCTCACAGTTAAATTTCGAATTAATAAGGGGTCCCTTTTTCCACAAAAATTGGAGGTTTAAAGAAAAGAAAAAAAAACTGATTTCATTTTTTTCCCTTCATTGTTTCATCTAGTTTTTTTTTTTTTTTTTTAAGTTCTTACCACACCAAACCAAGTGATGAAAAAGTTAAAACTAATTAACATTACATGATTATTTTTAGGGTTAAATAAGTTTTTTTCTCCATATAAAATTTTTAAATTTCAACTTTTAGTGCTGTAAATTTTTTCATCAAGTTTTTGTCCGTAAAAAAATTTCTATCATGAGTTTTGGTCCTTGCAAGTACACTCATGTGTATCATTCAAAATTTTGAATTATTTTTTTCTGTCATATTTAGTACGTTTTTTTTTAAAGAATATTTAGTACGTTAAAAAAAATCTCTTACAAAAGTTTTAATTTTTTTAACAATGGATGAATTAAATGTGAAATTTGAAGTCTTTAACGCTTAAAAATTCATATTTAAATCATATCTTGTTAAAAAAATTCTAATTTTTTTTAACAGTTGATTAAGCAATACGATTTTAGGGTTCGAGAATGTGAATTTTGAAGAAGATGAATTTTGGAGAGAAAGGGATTTGATTAAGCGGATGAATTTTAGAGAGAAACAATTTTAGGGTTGGAGAATGTGAAATACACAAATGTTCAATGATTGGTCATAGATTCATAGGATTAACTTCAAGAAAAAAATCATTTTCATAACTTCACCATAGAATTTTCCTTATATAAAAATTCATTCAAAAATATGAAGTATATACATGAGTTTGACCTAAAGACATGGATCATAAGTGGCTATTATTACCTTATTGATTTTTTCATTATTCTTGTGCATCCTTAGCTTATTATTGGCTTTATTAATCACTAGTATTGACCTCATAATGTGAAGGAGGAATGTCCTAACACAGTCATTCCAAGTATACATACTATCCTTATTTTATCATTTGAATGAAGTTTAATTTTGCGTAAAAACACATAAAATAAATATAAAAAATAAAATAAAATAAAAACACCCAAATCTTTACTAGTATTATATTTTTGTCGGTGCAGAAAGTGAAAACCCTAAACTTATCCTGATTGTTCTGTCACTGCATTGGAATTAAAGAATGTTCTTTTATAGCATTTGTCTGTGTTGCATGGCCCTATGGTCACTGCAATGAGAGCTGGAAATTATTTCAGACCCTATCATGTGTGGCTGGATTGAATGGTATGGTAGGACATGCTCATGCTACACAGGTCACAACATTTTCTTTTCCGAGAACAATAAACTAGTAGAATTCCCAGCGGTGAAGGAAAGGATGAACTTACATTCCCATCGGGGATGGATCCAAAAAATTTGTATAGAGAGGGTCAATCTGCTTATATATTTCTAACATTAACTATATATGAAATGTTTTTGTTTCCCTAAAAATAAAATAAAAAATATTTTTGTTAATTTTTTTTACAAAAATTAAGTAGTTTAATAAAGTCATGCACATGGTTTGATAAAATAAAGTCATGCACAAAACAAAACAGTTTGCTTTGATGATGACATTCATTTGTTCATTTTTAACTATCTTTATACCGTTATTATGAATGCACTTGGTTGATTCAGTTTTCTTCTTACACTTTCTGGTACTGAATGTTTTGTAATTATATCAGTATTTAAAAAGTAAGTACATATAGTCAATTGCTCAAAAAACTAAAAACCAAAATTATCTTGCATTCAAAAAACTATCTAAACCTCAGAGTACCGAGCTCAACTTTTAGTCATCGAAGAAAACTGACTCTTCAACCACTCAATAAATCACATTTTTGTCTCCCCTTGCAAAGCATCACAACCACTAGAAATTTTGATTAGTAAAATCTATATAAAGGCAATAATATATAATATGATATGCAAACAATAATATCTCAATATTGTAGTACTACACTTGAGTTGGTAAAGCATTAAATTAAAGGGGGAGAATTCTTCTACACTGGTAATTCTAATTCAACACCGGTTGTTGTCCCTTTTCCTTTTCCTTTTCCTTTACTTTATTAATTTCTCCTACTACTTCCCTTTTCTACTAATATATCTTCTGACGGGGAAGAGAAGAGACTATTATTAGCATCCTTTGAAGCTGTTTTTGATCTTGAGAAGAAAATGAATCAAGAAATGAATGGTGTGGAAGCTGAAAGGCCACATGAGAAAATAGATTATGTGTTTAAGGTTGTTGTGATTGGTGACTCAGCAGTAGGAAAGACTCAAATGCTGTCAAGGTTTGCAAAGAATGAGTTCTGTTTTGACTCAAAATCAACCATTGGAGTTGAATTTCAGACTAGAACTGTCACAATTAATGGTAAACTCATCAAAGCTCAGATCTGGGATACTGCTGGCCAAGAAAGGTTTCTTTTCTTCCTCCTCTTTTTACTTGCTTGTCCATCACTTTAACTTAAGAGACTGCATTCTGTTTTTTTAGTTTCTTGCATAACAATGTTATATTTCATAATGTGATCTCAATTTGACATCTTACTATAATTGCCATATTTGGTTTCTTACTCACAAATTGCACAAACTTTAGACAAAAAATATACTACATTAAGAATCCTATTATAATTGCCATATTTGGTTTCCTACTTACAATCCCACAAACTTTAGACCAAAACCAATGTATTCAAAATCCAAATCTGGGTTGTCTTGAAATAGATATCTGTTTTCAAATAGTACAAAGTACTAATGGATGTTGAATAATGAAATTATTTTATTCAGTAAAAAACTTGGTTATACAACTAGACAACCGGTTGATCCCAAGTGATTAATAAATTTCTGTTAAGATCGAATCAATCAGAGCTATTCGAGTTCGATTTATGACTTAAACAACGATTAATTGGAGTTATTTATTTATCGATCAAACTCCGAATTATTATGACCAATTTTCACTAGGAACCAAATGGATTGTCTTAAGCTAAACAATAAAAAATAAAAAAAAAGGCCTGCTTATGTTAATTTATAGGTAAATATTCATAATTTATCTTTCAGCCTGTAACAAAAACTTTAGTTACATCTAATTAATTTATATTTCCGAATGAGCTATCTTATTGACATCCATTTAGATGTTTCTCTAATTGAAAAATCAGCAAAATGACATTAATAATCAAAACAGATACTATCACTATTAGATAAGTTTTTTCATTAAGAAAATTTATAGCTTTAGTAAAATCATGTTGGTTCAAGATGATTTCAACAAATCCATCGAAATACCAAACATGCACATAATATAGAAGACATGTCTCAGATAAATTATCATGATTTAGTTGGTGATGTTATATAATGATATAGGTACAGAGCGGTTACAAGTGCATACTATAGAGGAGCATTAGGGGCCATGCTGGTGTATGACATAACTAAAAGACAAACGTTCGATCATGTAGCCAGATGGCTTGAGGAACTACGGTCACACGCCGACAACTCCATCGTGATCATGCTAATTGGTAACAAAGGTGATCTTGTGGACCAAAGAGTGGTACACACGGAAGATGCTGTGGAGTTTGCAGAGGATCAGGGCCTTTTTTTCTCAGAGACTTCAGCTTTCAGTGGTGAAAATGTGAACTCTGCATTTTTCAAATTGCTTGAAGAGATTAATAAGGTTGTCTCAAAAAGGTCGTTAGAATCTAATAATGGTAACAACAATATTGCTACACTTAAAGGATCAAAAATAGATATAATTTCAGGTCCTGAATTAGATATTACTGAAATGAAGGAAGTACCTTCGTGTTCTTGTTGATCTAGTTTTTATGTTGAGAGTCGGAGAGAGATGAGTGAAAAGTACATAATGTGGTGTGGGTGGGTGATGAAGATTAATTTCATCTGAACCTTGCTCAAAGTTGAAGAGCTTTTAGTTATTTTGATTGAATTACAGCAATGGATTTTACATATTTTAATAAGAATGATATATGACGAAATTTTCATGAAAATACACTAAGCTGACAATCCAAACACTCTTTGTTTACTTTCTCTTCCCTTTGAATACCTCTTCTTTACTCTTTTCACCTCTCATCTTATTTTAGAATTCTCCATTTTAATTTCCATCTAATCTCTCCCATCCAACAACACCTACACCAATCACTTACCAAAACACCATTGGCTTCACCCCTATGGTGGTGGTATTTCTTGGAAATTTTCTAGGGAATTAACCTTTTTGCTTTAGTTTCATGCAACAGGACAAATTAAGTATTTAGGAAACTGAGTTTCACTGGTTGCAAGATTTAGGCAAGCATACTATTGAAATAGGGGTGGCAAATGGATGGTTTGAATGGATATGGATTTGGATGGATAAAAAAAAATCCATTAATCATTTACAATCCACTAAATTTATTTAAAACAATTCAATCCAATCCAATCCATTAAAAATAAAATCCATCCATTTTCAGTTTTTTAATAGATGGATGTCCAATCCATCCATTTTTTTTTAAAATTTCATAAAATAAAATACCAAAACGAATAATTTTTTATAAAAAATAACTTATCTTTATCAATTGTTTATTAAAAACCAGCTTATTGAAAACAACTTATTTTATACCAAACAATTTATTACAATTTCTTTTTAAAAGATAAGACTGCTTAATTACCATCATTAATTGTAATAATAATATTATTCTAGCATACAAGGTTGCTCATTGAGAAACCAATCCATCCGTGGCCGACAATACTCAAGCAACATAGATACATTCTATAGCGGACTCCAAATCACAGTGGCACTAAGCTATTAAAACCTTCATGTCTCAACAATGGTTGCTGCCATCTAAAAATCATTCCCCAAACCAAATATTACGTTGTTTAATAAAGAATTCCAATGGAATAAATTTATCATGAAAAATAACCAAACAATGGACACTAACAAAACTAAACTCAATCATTATGAAACACCAATATAGATACGGACAGATCGGACAAGACACTATCACTAACAAATTGACTCCCATAATAAATTGAGAAAATGATATAGTTGAATGTGACTTAACGAGTCAGTGTCGTATCGGTTTCATACACCAACACATGTCGGACGCATGTTTGTTTAGAAATTTCGGTGCTACATAAACCAATAAAAAACAATTAGAATCAAAAGCCTCGACAATAGCTGCTGCTATCTAAAAATCATCCCTCAAAACAAACCTTACAATGGAATAAATTTCCAGTCACTGTACACCTGAAACTTCATAAAAAAAGAGAAGACAATAGACAGTAACCAATCACACTAAAAAACACGGACAAATACGAACATCAGACACACTAATTTTTTGCGAGAAAATACTGGTTGAAAAACACTGCTAATTCTACTCGCAAGAAAAACACTCAGTGCATATATAAAGTGACAGTCAAGAAGGAAAATAATTGAATCCTAAAATGCCCAGTACCACACACAAAACCACATTGGATTGACTTATTTCTATAAAGCTATAACTTATAAAAACAGTTTACAGCTTATATAAACACATAAGCACTTATATATTCAGGACTTATGATACAAATGCTTGATTAAGTTCCTATCAGACCTTACTCCACAAGTTACCCCAAAATCACTTAGTTCCCACAAAAGGCTAGTTGTGTGAATTTTATACTACTAGATCACTCACTCCCACCCACAAGAGATTCAATCACATCAATCAAATTAGGGTTCAGTTTTTAATTGGGGAAAAATAAACTATTCAGATTTTAATTTTTATAATTTATTTGTTTTTTTATTTTAATTTGTTATTTTTTTAATAAAAGTGGTTTTATTCATTGGATAAAAAATAATCCATTTGATCAAGTTGGATGGATTGGATCCATCCATAATTTTTAACGGATGGATTGAGTCCAATCCATTAAAAATAAACTATTCGATAGATAGATTGAATGGATTTTGTAGTGGATTGATCGGATGGATATGGATTTGATGGATCCAATTGCCACCCCTATATTGAAATCATGTCTTCTTAAGTAAATTCTGTTGGCCCTGTCAATCCTTACCATAAACTTAACAAGAACTTGCTGCATAAGCCATGTCTTCTAAGTTTCACAAATCTATGTATAATAACGGTTTTTTTAAGGAAGAATCTATGTCTATGTATAACAACGTTGACACACAAGGTTTTGGATTGAGATATTTATTTAGATTTAGGCTTTATTTGCTAGTATGAAGGGGAAATTGGGGAGGGTTTTGGAAGGAAAAAAAAATAACAAGTGGAAGAAATAGATGTTATTGTGAGGGAAAACTTTTATGAGTTTATTTTTAGTAATATAAAGTTAGTTCTGTTCATTTATGGGAACTCAAAAATTATATTGGAGGAGAGTTTACATGAATTCTTCAAATTTAATTTATATAATTATAATATTTTTAAAATTTAAAATATATTAATCATAAACATTAATTTATCATTTTTTAAAAAATTATTTTTTTAAGAAATTATTTTCCTTGATATTTTCAACCCTCCAATTCTTCCTTTTCTCTCCCTTCTAAACTTCCAAAGAAAGTCTTAGTTCGGAAAAACAAGAGTACATGGAGCATATTTATTGCGTATGGAAGTGCTGGTGGCAAACGGTAAGTTTACTTATCCAATACCTTTTTTTGTTTATTTTAGTAAAAAAAATGCAACAAAAATCATTTAAAAAAATAAATATGTGATAAAAAAAATCAATTCATGAGCAATGTATTCACTAATAAACTTTAAGAGCTTGTTTTTTCCCATAAATTTCGTGGAAACATTAAATATAAAGGGATGAAGATCCAAAATTAATAAAGATAAAGAAGTAGATCCACTTTTCCACACTTATTGTGTGTGAGTCCAGCAAAAAAACAAAACTTTGACTCATCACTTTGTACCATATATTAGTTTATCACAGTTTTAATGCGGCTAATACACTCCAGAGAAAACAATTATTGGTATTTTCTGATGATTTTTGTGACATAGTGACAATGCAATATGCGCCATTAATTTTTTGAAGTAAAAATGATTCACTGAATCACAATCTTTCATGCTTAGATGGCGTTTCGTATCAATCAACAATAACAATAGAAAAAAATAAAAAATAAACTTCATAGTAAAAAAAAAAAAGACACATGAGCACTGCATTAGCACATATCTAGTTGATGATTTTCTTTCGCTTATACAAATTTTTTTACTATATACGTAACCATGAATCACTCAATTTCCAATTTTCATGTGTTGAGACTTGAGAGAAAAAAAGTCCCAACAGACGAAGAATATTTTCTAGGACCTTTCAATCTGAAAAACCCGTACAATCTCCGCGTATCACGTCCACCTTCATTCCCTATTCGCCGTTCGATCAATCCACACCACACTCTCTTCCATCACCGTCACAAACAGGTTATTTTAAATACTCTACTCTCACTCTCTAATTGCATTTTGCGGCTCGCTTCTATTCTATAATGCGATGCAAAATCCTCCTCCTCTTTTAACCCTATTTTATTTTGTTTCTCTTTCTTTCTCATTTTATTTATTACTAGACCATTGACCCGTGCGTCGCACGGGTCATATTCACCATAATATATAGGATATATTATATCATAGAAAAAAAGTTGATGTTAAATAAATAGTACATATAAAATTTCATACCA
>Ga0315913_1000473_pt1 | contig 35957 bp, 16 predicted proteins | sample MpolsnodulesMG_FD_207736 | JGI IMG/M metagenome (GOLD analysis project Ga0315913, IMG submission 207736) | Medicago polymorpha root nodule microbial communities from Los Angeles, California, United States - small nodules | ecosystem: Host-associated > Plants > Roots > Nodule | place: USA...
TAAGTTTAAACAAATTTTTAATTCTTTAATAAATTTATTTCTATACCCTTTACCCTTTTTAATTCTTTTATCAATCATCACAATCTCACAAATATTAATCTCTATTCAAGATTTGGTAAAGCTTTCATAAATATTTTGATAAAGATTTATAATGTTTGTACAATATTCATTAATTTGCTCATTTTTCCTTTCAAACAATTTTTTTTACAAGATATTCGCACAGGTTTATAACTAGTGTATTTTTAAAACAAAATAGTAAAACATATTAAATGATAACGTTAATGAAATATATTTTAAAAACATTAAAATTTATTATGGATACAATTGAAACATAAACTATGAATTTTCTCATTAAACTTTAACAACATTAAAATTTATTATGCATACAATTGAAACATAAACTATGAATTTTCTCATTAAAACTGAAATTACATAAAAACAAACAAAGGTAACCTTAACATAATACTCCATAAATCTATTTGTATCACCACATCTGATATGGATCCACATCAACATCTTGATTAAAGTCCTTCCAAACTAATGAATCTTGATTTGAGAATTGCATAAGCTCTCAACATCATTGGAACCCGGCGCCATATTAACTGTGATGTTACATGTATTGTAAGCCGTGCCCTTCAATTTGATATATTTAAGAACAATCACTTTACCAGGAAATTCAGCCTTTGATATCAATGTAAATTTATAACCTGGTACAAGTTCTTTCCAGAAGTCAGGGTTATTTATCAATTTATTCACCATGAAATTTGTATAAGTGTTCACATTTATTTCACTACGTGCCGGGACTAATTGTGACTCAATTGGAACAATACCTACAATAGTATCATGATAAGTGACGTAACTATATGATTTTTTAAATTCGAAGCTCCCAAAATTAGGGTTCCCTATTGTGACCAACGTGGATATGCTCATATTTATGGGCATATCGGGTGAAAGTAGATTGACTGGTGCAACATGGACAACAATATTAGGATCTTTAGGTTTGAAAACGGTGAAAATCAAGGCTATAGTCACAATTGAGACAATGATGAAAAACAATGCAGATACACTCAAACAAATTTTGAGTCTTGATTTAGCCATGGTTTTGGTTTTTGGGTATGAATAGGATTCGAAGAAAATGAAGATTTGGGAGAAATCAATGAAGAAAATTCTGTTATCTATGTGAAATAATGGTGTTGATCGTTTGTTATATAGATAGAACTTGGAATTTTTATTGGAATTTTTTTGGATAAGGAAAATTGACGTTATTGGGATCTACAATTAAATTAATTTTTTATAGAGTTGATTTAGAAATTAATTTATGTGTACGGTTAATGTTAAGATTTTTTCATAGTCAATTAATTATGAATAGTCAAATGAAAAAAAAGTAGTATTAATTTAATTATTGTTACCTTAAAAATCACACATAAGATAATTTTGACTGACAATAGTAAAACATTGTACACCGATAATAATGTATTAAAATTAAATTTTCTTTTTTTATACATGAGTTTATGTGAGAATTTATTAATATAATTATGTAGGTCAAAGTTTGTTTGCATTTCCATATACTTTTGATTTACAGTAAAGGGAATTTTTTAATTCAAAAACTATTTTTAATTTGGTTCAATTGCAATGATGAATAACCAAAATAAATATTTTTCCTAAAACAATAGCATTTGATCTCTAATTTGACTGTTGAGATCAGATCAAAAACAACCAAACAATGACAAGTGATAAAGATTATACGGTGTACTATAGACGTTATTATAAAACTAAGAATAACTGAAAATACGATTATACGGTGTGTTTGTACTATGATGACGATAAAAATGCAAACACAAAAAATCAAGGATAGCATGTGTCTTTTCCTTTGAAACAAAAAAGGATTAGATGCATATTACTCTCTCCTCCGTCTCAAATTGTATGTCGCTTTAGAAAAATTTTTTGTCCCAAATTGTATGTCATTTTACAATAGCAATGAAGTATTAATGTTATTTTTCCTATTATATCCTTACCTATTTATTACTCTCTCTTCTTTCAATTTTTTTATTTATTTTTCCCATATCATTTATTAAGGACAATTTTGTAAAACAATTCATAATATCTCTTTCCCACACAAAATTAATTACATTTCTTGATACGTGTGAAATGCCCAAAACGTCATACAATTTGGGATAGAGGGAGTACAAAGATTAATTCTAACGTGAGCGAATTTTAGAGTAACTAAAACTAATTTTAAATTTGATTTTTTTTTTGTATTTAATGAGATCATTAGTAAGCCTCCTTAAAAATTTATTTTATTTTTTTTTAGAAAAAAATATTGTTATTTTGTTTATCGTATGTCCTCTTCATTAAAGATAATCTTATGTGCGATGGGATTAGGATTCTCTCCATTGAAAATTCTCTCAAGTTTTCTCATGTGGAATCTCAACCATCAATCATGAGAGAGAAAGTGAGAATTAAATTATAATGAAAAATGGTTGTTGTATTTTAATGGTGGAGATTGAAAATGGAGAAAACTTGAGAAGATTTTCAATTGAGAGGATCCAAATCCTGTGCGATGACTCATATAATAAATGTGTGTACTTCTCATCGTGTTTAATCACCATGTTGGAGAGTCTAACCGTGTTTGTTAGACCCAACCCTCATTGGTAAAACATCTAAGGCTTTTTCCAAATTTGATAATGTCACGTAATAGTGCCTTACAAATTTGATTTCTTAATTAATACAATTTTTTAATTTAAATTAATTTTACTTAATGGTTTCAATTGATTCAAGCTAGGAGTTTTCAAGATTTGAAGATATGATTCAACCAATTCAATTAATTCATAATTTGAATATTTGAAGTTGGTCTAATTTTAAATGATAAGTATTAGTATACAAAATTCTAAATTATTATTTGTAAAAAAATAAAATTCTAAACTATTGAATGTATTAATTATCTTTCAAAATTAATTTTTTTCCCAATCATACTATTTTTCTATATAAATTTTCTCTTTTTAATTAATTATTAATAATCAATTATTCACTAGTATTATTTTACTATAAGAGTTTATTAAGATTAATATTGTTATTATCATAGTTAATTCTTTTAAAATAAATTTTAATAATATTAATTTTTCAACATTGTTTCTTTTAATTTGTCAAAAAGAAAAACTTTTGGCTATATTAAGTTTGCAAAATATATTTCATGCATATGTGAAGTGGATCTCTCATTCGGTAACGTGTTAACATCCTTATCACGTTAGACATACGTCCAAACATTATTAATTGAAAGCATCAAACACATATCACTAAAAGCATAAATACTGCATGTTCCCATGCAATGGTTACACACATCCAAGATTTTTTTTGCTAGAGGGTCTTGTATAATTAGGGATGGCAATTGAACTCAAGCCCAGTGGACACCCGCAAAAAATATCCATGATGGACGGGTAAATGCCTGCATTGTTGGGTATGGGTATGAGCACGGGTAATTATCCGCAAATTTGAACGGATATGGGTGCGGGTACGGGCACTCTAGTGCCCACCCCGCCTCATGCCCGCACATTATATATATTTTACCAATAATTTTATTTATATTAAATTTAGTTAATTAATCCAAAATCTTTGATATTTATTGTAATATGCACTTATTTTTTATATTTTAGATGCTTTTATTTGACTAAATATATGATGCGTAATATTTGATATGTTGATTTAAAATATTTCATATCATATTTTAATTATGCTGTGATATTTTTATTATTTATTATCTTTTTGTTGTGAAAGTGCGGGTAATGGGTTCGGGTACGGGTATTTAAATACCCATAGCGTATGGAGACGGGCACCAAACTATGGATTCCACTTGTGTACCATTGAGGTACCAATGGTATATGCCATTGGCCAATTAGAGTGTGCCACCTATCAATGTTACTTTATAAATGCTTTATTTGATGTATTTTTTTAAAGGGTGTGCCACGTGACACATTATAATTGGGCAATGGTATATACCATTATGGCACACAAGTGCTATTGCCTATGAGGGTATGGACTCGGGTATGAGAATTTTTTTAAAACGCGTGTATAGGGATGGGCACTATGGTACCCTATCCATTGCCATCCCTACGTATAATTGGCATAAAATGAGAGTATCAAAACTCTTAATAGTGGTTCTGCAAGGCAACAACTCTTTTTCTGCAACTTTCGACTTTTGATAAACAAAAATAAAACTAACAGGCGCATATGTATGGATATTAATGTAAAATATAAATTTAAAGTATGGTGTGAGATTTGTAAAACTCATTGTATTGTTTAAAATGGGGGTAGCTCGACTGGTTTGAACTAAAGAAAAAAGAGAGCGTGAGGTTCTACATCTAAAACCTAAACAAGGGGTAAAATATTAATTTAACAAACCAGCTAGTAGCATTTGTCATAAAAAAATGAAAAGTTCAGTTGTTTAAACAATTAGGATGTGTGAACTAATGTAATATATTAAGTAGGAACCATTTATACCACTCTATTAAATGACATGGATATAAGTGCTCCAAGATCTTTCAAAGGTTGTAATGGGTTAGGCTCCAAAAAAAATCATCGTTTTATAAGAAATTTTCAAAAGGCCTATGAATAAGGGAGCATTAATTCTCTCGTTACAAATGTATAAAGTATAGACTAAGTACATTATATTTACACCTTGTGTGCAACATGTACTATTCTTAATACAAAAATTTATCGTTCTTTTAATTCAAAATTCAAAAACAACTCATTGACCATGTTGAAATGAAAATATGACTATCCTTGACAACTTAGTCAATTTCTTTTTTTTTTTCCCTTTTCTTTTCTTTGTTGTCAATGTAACTTTGATAAAAATCACCAATTTCACTTGACTTATAAACCAAAAACCTGACACAATTCTTCCCGACTTAAGTAAAAGCATCATAATCAAATAAATGTTCACCTATCCTAGAACAAGATATAATATTTTAGTAAAAAGTGAAGGTTCGGGGTTTCCATATTTCATAAGAATGAAAGCTTGCAATCTGATCAAAACATAACTACATTTTAAAAAATAGGGCAGATTCGCTAGGCTAATTGACTCGCTTGGCGAATTTGATAATGCATAAGTATTGCTAGTTTTGATATTTTGGCTCAAAGAGTGTTAACAAATACTCACTTCTCACATGGTATATTTGGTCAAGTGTTTGTCCTCAATTTCAAAAATTGCCTTGATCGTATCCATGCTATCAAACATAACAAACAAACATCAAGGTTCCGCATAAAACGACATAGTTAAGACACTAATACTGTCGGCATCCATGCATTTGTAAACAATGAAAAGCTACCTCATAGTCTGACCTTTTCTAAATGAATCAAAGTTGAGCATGCTATTGAAAAGCAATGAATAAAATGGGTTTGCACAAAGTAGCAAAAATTTCAAATTCATGCTAACATACTACTATAAAAGACATAAACATGTACATTTGTCTTGCAATCATCAAACTTGTTATCATTATCACACATTAATTTATTGATGATTCAACAAGATCTATGCGGCTTTGATTTTTTGTGTGCATCATTCATTCATCCAAAAAGTAATTTTTCTACATTAAAGTTATATAGAACACTTGTTAGTAGGACCCTAACGTCATTAGCTCGATTCCTTTGTCATTTCACTCAAGATGGTTCAAATGAAGACTTCTTTGCTCATCGTCTGCCCATGAATTAAAGTCCATATCCATTGGTCACTCTATTCTTTTGCTAACTATCTCCCCAAAAGTCACCTCCTAGTAGTTGTATTTTTTAACAATTTGTAGTGCCTTTTTTATTTTTTTAAACAATGTCGTAGGTATCTCTCAGAAAGAATGTTATAGGTGTGAAATATTCAAAAAGTTTGAATTGAGTTGCAATGATAATTGTGCCTTTTCATTATCATAAGCTAATTAGTATTTTTTAAAAATGCAAATAGCATCTCCAATGGGGAATTTAAACTTGGTTCTACGATCATTATAAAGGGCTCTTGTAATGTCACCTCATATTTATACAACTCAAGCATTTTGTTCCAATGATAAACAATTTGGCTTAATTGCACTTTTCCCCCCTATATTTTGCTAATTGTGCGATTTTGCACCCCTCTTTTTTTTAGCGATTTTCCACCCCATCTTTTTGCCCCATTTCTGGTTAGATGAAACTTCTCGTGTTTAACTACACTTTTGCCCCCTATCTTCTTGTGTTTAATTACACTTTTGCCCCCTTCATCTCTTTTAATGATGATTTTGTACAAAACACAATTGGCAAAAGATGGGGTGTAAAATCGTTCAAAAAAAGGGGGTGCAAAATCGCACAATTGACAAAAAATAGGGGAAAACTTTTATGAATTTTGTCCTTGTCCCTTTATGGATTCCAACTTTTGGTCATCAATTACACAGGCTCTGGATGGAAAGGTCCATCATTTGCTGCATAATTTGTGCCAATTTTTGCATAATTTGACAACTTGGGTTTGGGTTGTTAATGCATGTTAAATTTGGACTCTTCCACGTGATGTGCACAATGCACATCATGTGCTTGCTGGAGTTAAATTTTAATTTAATAAAATACTTTCTCTACCTTTACTAAAATAAAACAATACTTTCTTTACCTTTGCAAAGATAAAATAAAATGAAAAGGAAAGAAAACATATTTCACATAGTAATTTTGACTCACATTAAGGTAGATATTTGATTGTTTTAGATACATTTATCCATAATTCAAACGGTACAATTTATCCTTCATCATATTTCATAATTGAAATTATTTTTAAGCATCGCACTTATTTTTCATTCAAATGGTGTCAGATTATTAGGCCGGATATATTCATGGAAGTTTGAAGTGAAGATTTTGCATTTATATTTAAGTTTTTAAGGTGTTTGTCATTTTGTCTACCAACAACAAAATTGTGAAGCAATCTTTTAGAATCCAAATGGTCCTATCAATCAATCATCTCATTTGTGTGTGTGTATATAAGGCGATGATGATTTTTGTGAGAGGATATAGGGCGAGGATGATTGATCATGTCTTGCTAAAAAAACACTCACAAATATGTGTTTTTACATTTCGAAGAGCTCGAATCCGTAACATCCATATTCTAAATATGTGTTTTTACCTTTAGACCAACCTTTAAAGTTCTTTATATTTATTTCATCAATATAATTGATTTATTTGGCCAATTAACACAAATTAAGAAAAATATACAAATAAAAAAGATAATAAAGAAAATTATATAAATTAAAACGAGATAATTAAAAAATGTTTAAAGAAAAAAGAGATAACTACAATTTTGATAAATTACCTTGTCATGTATTGAAATCCACGTAGGTTGGTTTAGTGGTGTAGGTTTGAAACATTGTAGTGTCCTTCTCACAAAATTTGAAGTTTAATCCTCTAAGTGTCAACTTATGTAGATTAGTTTACACAGAATTTTGTTCCGACTTTAATAAACCCCTCACTAATTGATGGTGTGCTTAATCTCAAATTAGTCAATCTTTTGTCATGTCTATCGAGTTTCCAAAAACAAAACGAAAAAACTTATCATGTTTCATGTACTTTATTCATCTTTACATATATGTAAAAAAACATTGAATTGAAATTGGTACAAATGGTATTAAGTAGAAAACATAATCAGAGATGTGGGGCATGTATATTGGTATGGATATGGCTCGAAGACAGGGGATCACACGCCTTCAAGTGGAGAGTGACTCCAATATTTTGGTCGATATGGTAACTGGGAAATGTAACATCAACGGGAATGTTCCTACCTTGATTCGGCGCATTCGTGATCTAAAAAACATGAGTTGGCAAGTTCAAATCAACCATATATGGCGTGAAGGAAACAGATCGGTAGATTGGCTAGCAAATTTTAGTCTATCTTTAGACTCCTTTGATTTACATGTTATTGAGACTCCTCCTAGAAAGCTTCAATATCTCCTTTTTGATGACATTTCTGGCGCTTGCATGGCTCGAAATGTTCGTTTAATCGCTTAGTTTTTTTTCTTAGGCTCAACCCTCTTCTTATGCATAAAAAAAGAAAAAAAAAGAAAACATAATTAGAGAAGAAGAAAAAGTAATTAAAGATGCACTATTCACAATGTTTGATCATAATATTTTTTTTTTTTTACTATTATATAAAAATAAATTGTAGCATATAAAATATTTAGGAGAATGTTAACCAGTGTCTCAAGGGCATTGGATAAAAATTCAAAACAAGTAAATTTTTATGAAAAAGTGGTGTAATAATTACTTGATCAAAAGTAAAATCTTATATTGTTAAGACAAAATTTCTATTTGTAGATTCCTTAACCATTAATTTGTTTTGATAAATATTTTTAAAATATAATTTTAATTAATAGATTTTTTACAATAAAGAGTAATTTTAGGAGAGAGATGAAGTAGTGTTTATTGGAAACATAAAACAAGACAAGAAACAAAATAGAAAAGGCATTGTTATTGTTGTTGATTGAGAGAGAGTTCGTGGGTTGCCTTGCCTCGCTTAACATCGCTGTCGTTTTGTTTTTCAGTCCAAACACAATCATTCGTTCATTGTTGCCGTTTTACTCTCTTCTCTTTCTCTCTCTTTGAAATTGAATTGATCATTCAGCAACATGAACGACCTTCTTACTGTAAGTTCTAATCCTCTCTTCATCCCCCCAAAAAATTCAATTTTGATTACTGGGTTTTTTTTTTTACTTCCCTTTCTTAAATTCAATTTTCAACTGAGGTTTAATTTTTAGCTTCTTTCAATTTTTGCACTATGAATCTGGCATAATCATGTTTTGATACTTTGATTCTTGAAAGTTAAAATTGATTTCATCACTAATAGATCATAGTTAATCCCTGTTTAGGTTTTGGGTGGTTATGATTCATTCTGATATTGACTTAGGTGTTTTTTCTTTCTTTCTTTTTGATTTGACTTGGATTGAATTGAACTCAAGTATCATGTTTTTGTCCTTTTAAGATCAAATTCTAAGGATAGTTTTTTTGTTTGTTGTTGCAGGATTCATTTGTTAGTGAGGCTAATCATGGACAACCTTCTAGACAAGGTGATATCGAAATGGGATTGCAGGATCAAAGAAGCAGTTCTGATATGGGAATGGAAGCTTTTAATAAACAGGTCAACTACATGTTTTCTACTTAGTTTTAATCTTTTATGAAGTATAGATACACGGTACACCTCGGATTAGGCGTGTTCTGGTGTCGGATACGTATCGTGTCCGACACAGACACCACATCGACATATATGATTACGTTGAATTATGTCATTTTTTCAAATTATTAATCGTTGCGATGTGTTCGTGTCTGAGCCCGTGCTTCATAGGTCTTCTGCCAAAATTTGGTTTTGTAAAATTGATTCAGTTAAAAGTGAGTTGAATGTGAGGTGGTTTGTGTTTATATACATTCACGTATAAGTGAATTGAACAATACATTTGACTGTAACAATCACTTTTGGAGTCGAAAGCTACATATTCTAGCTTCGAGTTAGACTTAGAATCAATTCTAGACTAGAGACAAAATCAATTCCAATGGAAATCACTCAAACATGTTAAAATCAACTGTGTGTGTCTGGAATCACGTTTGACTTCCCCTACCGTGAAACCAAACATACAGGGTATAATGAAATTGAGAAGTTTTGATGCTTCAAGCTATTTTTGTTCAGTATGTCAATTGAATATCCTAAGTTTACTGGTATGTTTTAATTTTGTTATTAGATCCAAGATGCCGATAAACAAATTGAGAAGGTGTCCGCGCTACTTCAAAAGCTAAAGGTATCCATTTAGTTCATCGTATATTACTTTGTAGCAGCAATGTCTCCTTATAACCGTTTTGTTTTGACAAACTTATAACCGTTACTAAATGCACTTTTTGCAGGAAGCTAATGAGGAATCAAAAGCTGTTACAAAAGCATCTGCCATGAAAGGTATTGTAACTTGTTACAATGCAATGTCTGTAATTCTTTTAGTTGAAAGTACTTCAAATTGTCTTGCTAACAACAGGGACACGTTGATTAAATATTTCATATTTATTTCATTTGAATGTGAAATTTAGTGTTCTTTGTATGACTAATTAACCTCTTACACCATTCTCAGCTATCAAAAAGAGGATGGAAAAGGATATTGATGAAGTTGGGAAGATTGCACATGGGGTCAAAGCAAAAATAGAAGCTATCAATAGAGAAGTAATGTGTTGGTAGCTGAATATTGTTTTAGTGTGTGTTAGTTTGTTTTATAGATTTCAAATACGGATAAAAATTAATTAACCGGGATATGTTTTATGCAGAATCTAAACAATAGACAAAAGCCTGGCTGTGAGAAGGGAACCGGTATTGACAGAGCAAGAATGAATATGACAAAGTAAATTTATAGTACATATCTTTATTAGCATACTTGATAAAACAACTTAAGAAGCTGAAATATCTAGTTTTCCTTGAATCTGCAGTTCCTTGACTAAGAAGTTCAGGGATCTCATGACAGAGTTTCAGGTATGTTAATCTGAAATGCCTAACACTAGAAGCTGTTTTTCCAAGTTTATGTCTATCTTCTCATCAATGTGTATGTTATGTTGCAGACTCTCAGACAAAGAATACAAGATGAATATCGTGAGGTTGTAGAGAGAAGAGTTATCACAGGTATGAGCATTTTAGCCCCTTGATAAAGTTAACTGTGTTGCCCTATGGTAGTCCTATAGTTATTTATACCTAGTTATTTAAAAAGTATAAGGTCATCATGTCGTTGTGTTTTTAACTTTGTGATTGTTTGACTTGATTCTTCAGTTACCGGAACTAGGCCAGATGATGAGGTGAGTTTGATTCATGAATTTGTTACTTGCGATGAGATATCCGCTATGCATAAGTTTTGGTTTAATTGGCTGTTTCATGACTATGTTAGACGATTGACCACCTGATAGAAACTGGAAACAGTGAGCAAATCTTCCAGCAGGCAATTCTTGAAGCAGGCCGAGGACAGGTACTTGATCTATGATCTTTTATTTGACCCTATTTTTTAATTTTGAAAAGCCATCCAGATATTATGACTTCTCAATTTGTCTCTTCTTCAAACATAACCGTATATAGTTAAGTGATTTTTCGTATTTTCATCTCATGGACGAGATGTTAGTGAGGCGAGCGGACGTTAGCATGTTGCGTGAAAAATTGAAATTTTCTTCGTGTAAATGTTTAATTCAGAAAATTTGGGTTGTTGCAGGTCGTGAGCACTGTAGAAGAAATTCAGGAGAGACATGATGCTGTGAAAGAAATTGAGAAAAAGCTTCTTGATTTACATCAGGTTTACTTACAAGAAGATCTTGGTCTTCAATATTTATTTAGTTGACAATGGTAACATTTATAATAATATGTCTAATCCTATTTTATTATTTTTCAGATTTACCTTGACATGGCAGTGTTAGTTGATGCTCAAGGAGAAATTTTAGACAACATCGAAAGCCAGGTTTGTGTCTTCGCTCATCCTTGATTTTTCTGTATATATATATGTTTGTATGTAGAATGTAGCGCATGTTTAGTTCAATTTGCGTTAATAAGAGGCTTGTTCAGGTCAACAATGCAGTCGATCATGTCCAGAGAGGGACAACTGCACTTCAAAGTGCTAAGAAACTCCAGAAGAATTCTCGAAAATGGATGTGCATTGCCATCATCATCCTGTTAATAATAGTAGCTATCATAGTTGTTGGCGTTCTGAAACCTTGGAAGAATTCTTAGTCCCCTTGTCCATATATATAAGAGTTGTGTTGGTTGGGAAAGCATTTGCATGCGTCGGCGGGAACATCTTAGAGCAGGATTGATTTTTAAGACTTTTACTTATTTGTATGATGTTTGATTTGTGTGTGTGATTGTCTTTTGACTTGCTAATACATCGGTGTGTCTCTGTCTGACAATATATGAAAATTCTTATTCTTTGTAGCCTTAAAAAGTTTATCAGGGCTTCTTGTTTCCTTGTACCATTCTAAAGCTGGTTTTGTTGCCATTTGCTTGTGACATATATTGCATTGTTGTTTTTCTTCTAAAGAAACTACTTTTTTTTTCCTCTCATTTTGTTTTTCTCTTTATATGTTTTTTCGTTTTTGTTTTGCCACATTGTTAGTTCCTATTCCCACCCCCAACATGTGTCTGGAAGTATACTTACAAGAAAAAACAGTTTTTTTTGTTGGAAAGTATACTTCCAGACAGTTAGGTAGGTTCCCAAAAAAGAAAACAAGTTATCCAAACAATCTTAACTCTTGAACTCCAATGATTGATCAAGAGTTATGTTCGATAATCCAAAGTGTTATAATTTGGGGGGGAAGTGTAAGTTTATTTTACTATAATTTCCCTTTTTCTTTAATTCCTTTTCAGTATATGATATTAATATTGATATTTTGAGAATAAATTTTTTAAAATAATCTCGTGTGTGTATACAGCACAATTAAAAAATTCATAAAGGGTGTGATCAAAGAAAAAGGAACAGATTTCCGATCTATTTTGTCCATGTGTCAATTGCTACCTTTACTTTTATTGTCTTTTGAGAAAGAGTTTCAACTACAATAGTACCTCATATTTTTCATCTCAATTAGGATAGCTATAAAGAATAATTATTATTTTCCACATTATTTGCACACTACATTGATAGAGTATTTGTGATTATGAGAGTTCTATGAAAAACAAGTTCTTATATATACAGGGAGGGAAAGAGAGATTGGTTTAAAATGATTTTAAAGAAAGTTACTAAAACAAAAATTAACCCTCATTAAAGTATGGCCAGTTTGAGTTGAGATAGATAAATAGGTTTTAAACGAAAGTGAGTTTGATCCTCCTATCTAGATTGCTTAGAACAACTTCAACTAGGGTTCTTACAATGTTTTTAGGGGTTCATAGAGTTTGCCGTGGAAAACATGGCATCAAAATTGAAAAATCAGTTATTGGGCAAACACTCCAATTTTAGCATTATATAATGATAAAAAAAGATTTTTAGGCCCACTATTAGTTATAAGCTCATTAGTAATTGGGGAAGAAATATGCCATTCGTTGAAAATCAATCAAGTTTTATACAATTTAGTGAAATTCATTTGAATTTCAACCGATAAAAGTGTGTATTGAAGAAGCGTGTTAGAGAGTGTTGCCAGCACTATTCTTTATAACCGAAGAGGACAGTGGAGAATTAGAAAGTGCTCTGGGTGGTTTTGGGCTGAATAGAGAAGTTGATTCTCCCTTAAAATTGACTTATCTCTTTTACGGTATGTCCCACCACTATATGTGGATTCCATTTCCAAAGTGTAGGTCCCACATTAATTTCACCTTATAAAAGAGTGAGTGCTAGAGAGAGTGCTCAAAAGAGAGTGTTGTTAGCATTCCTCTTGTTTTAATGCTCATCATCGTGTGAGGAGCATTGCTCAAACCATTGATTTTTTTTAGTTAATTTCAGTTTATTTTCCAATTTATATAGTAATACACAAATATTTTCCTCTATCTGTTCTGGTTACTATTAGTTTTGTTGAAAGGAGAAAAAGAAACTAAAAGTAACTCAATATGAGAGCCATTGATGTTCTTAAATGTTACATCATTGAGAAATTCAGTTCCTTCCCCCCATATTGCTCAAAACTGAGACAAAATCTACCAGAATGTAGTTTTAGAGTAAAAAATAAGACACCAGAAGATTAGCTTCTGGTGGGTGATAGGTTTTTGGAGCAGTACGGGGGTATGTCACTTTACATACGAATTAATTTGCTTAAAAGTGATTGGCACGTAGGAACACATTTAAGCAAACACAAATTCAGATTCGTTTTCTTTCAAAATCAGTTTCTTTTGCCACCATCAAACTTAGATACAGTCATTTTGTGAAATAAAGCTTAGTCTCTTTAATGTATTACACCAATTCCTTTATTATTTCATTCTGCTAATCATTGTGTTGTCAAAATGGCATTCTGACACAAACAGGTGGCAAATGCAACTGATCATGTGAAGTCGGGTAACGATGCTCTACATACTGCAAAGAGTTTGCAAAAGAAGTCAAGGAAATGCATGATGATTGCCATTATATTGGTCCTGCTCATTGCCATCTTTATAGTACTCGGTGTTGTGAAACCATGGAAGAAGTAACCAGAAGAGTAAAGTATCTTGTACACAAGAGATTTTTCAATATTTCACATACATGTTTTTTCAAGTCATGTCAACCTACATTTGATACAGCATATAACAAGGTTTATGGTATCTCTATTTTTACAATTTTTACAGAGGTATCTATCTTTATTGAATTCGCTTTCTGTGCATATTTGCACGGCTAATGCATACTAAGATGTCAACTTTTATATACTCTTGAGTAATCAAAGGAAAAAAATGCACCTTTGCAATTCATGGCCATCATTTACTTGTGAGCATTGATGACTTTCTTACCGGAGAATAATGCTACTCACTTCAATTTGTTTAGCCAACTATTATGCTTATTTAACCAATGATCTACTTATGGTTAACCACCAATCTAAAAGGGATTTGGCAACTAGTAGTTACTCCCTCTGTAAGGAAATACATGTAAAAATAGGTCAAAGGTTTTTTTTACATAGGTAGTAGGTGGCTAAGCATAGGTAGGTTATTGTTGGATAGGTATGATTGAAAGTTAATGAAAGTGATGTGTGCATAAGTCTGTAGAAGTATCACTATTCTTCTTCTCTGTGTGTGTAAATGATTGATATAACTTCAGAAAAATAAAGCATGGTAGTATGTTCAGAAGTATGCATACAATTGAGGTAAGCTTGAATTTTGTGAAGTTATTCTAGATAAATAAGCTATTTATCTAATTAACACAACAGTTGAGAATGATATAAAGTAACATTGAAAAGGTAAATAGATGTCAAACAGTGGCACAACTTACAAGTTGGAGAAATTAATCTTATGGCCATCATTTTCTGTAAGAAATATTTGTGATCAGTGGAGGAGCTTCTGTAGAGCACATGAGACAGCTTCCCCAACCCCAAAACCCCTTTTTCGAAAAAATTAACATGAGATTTGAGCTATGTTGTGCCACCATTGATCCAAACTTAACAATTTTATAATCCCTTCGTCAATTGAGGTAACTGATGTCAAAGATAGAATTACCTTTTTATATAATCATGTCCCCATGTGTGCTCATTTCAAAGGCTTGAACATGAGCTAGCTTGGAGCTTAGAGAAAAAGCAAGAATTACCTTTTTATATAATCATGTGCTCATTTCAAAGGCTTAAAATGAGCTAGCTTGGAGCTTAGAGAAAAAGCAAGGAATACAAAAACTAATCACCTGCTTTCATACTCTGCCTGTTTCTATAATAGTATCTATAGCTAACACTAACATAACTTCCCTGGAGTATGAACATATTGTGTTTGTGATTGAAAGGTGAAAGAAATTAATCTTTGTAAGCTTATATTTACAGGAAAAGCTTCCCTAAAGTAAGTTTGCCTCTAATTCAAACAAGTATGGATGTATTTGTTTGCCACTTGCTCAGTTTAGAGACAGGTTCACTTTAGAAGTGCTTCCCTGAGTCACATACCAAACATTGATTTTATCAAAACAAGAAGGAATATATGTGTACTTACCTTTCAAAGCTGAACATTGTTTCAGTATCTTAAAAGTTATCACACCTTTCAACTGTTAGCAATTTTCTGCTATTAACATACACATCCACAACTCATCATTACCCTGAAATATTTAGTCGGTTTTTGCTACTGCTTGCACTATCATCATGGAATATCTCATTTATCTTGCATAATTCTTGGATTACTTTGAAATTTTCAACAGTCCAAGCACCTATTGTCTCCATTGCTAGCAATATCATGAGATGTCGCTAGTAGAGCACATACTATTTACCATTATCGGCTCATCTACAATAAAAATCTTCCATACGCATCAAGGAAAAAACAGCAAGCTAACACTAAAGTTTTGAAGGCATGTCTTGCATGAAGAAAGAAGAATAGTGGGAAAAAAGTTTCACCAATCACAATGCTCTCATTTATCCTAACAATGAATGGTCAGGCCATTTCATTTAGATATTGCATCTTCCTTCAGCATCCATAGGGCTTAACGAGGAATGGAGTCATTGAATGCCCTTAAGTTTTGATATTTTCATTGCTGAATAAGATATCCCTAATCACAATCAACAAAAGTTTACCAACTGCAAGCTGATATTGGCCAACGTTCACCACTAACCACAAGTTCCAATTTTAACTGTCTATTCTCGCTCTTTGAATATTGCCTCCAGCTATATTTGTAACACTTTTTTATCAATAGGAGAAAGAGAGAGAATAGTTTAATTTATTTAGGCTTTGTTTGCGAGTTTGAAGGGGAAGGGAAGGGAAGGATTGGAAACAAGGAATGAGCAAGTGGAAGAAATAGAGGAAAATGGGAGGGAGGGTTTAGGGGGTTAACTTTTTTTCATAATACTAAACCCTCCTCATTTGGGGAACTAAAAAATTATATTGGAGGAGGGTTTTGGGGGGATTTGGAGGGTAATATGAATTCTTCAAATTTAATCTATGTTGTTATATTATTTTTAAAATTAAAAATATAGTAATCATATGCATTAATTTATCATACTCTAAAAAAACTACTCTTTTAAAAAATTTGAAAGATTTCTCCATTTTCCCTCATATTTTCCACCCCTCAAAGCCTTCCCTTCCCCTCCCCTCCCCTCCCCTCCAAACTCGCAAACAAAGCCATGGGGGAGAGGAGAGGCAATAGGCCATAAATTCTCCAATGGGAATTCGAACTCTGTCTCTTTGGGTTGCAAAACTAGGCAGTCACCACCGCACTAGCACCCATAGGATTACTAGCAAGTATCAACACATTTCGCTTGTCTCTTTTCTTGATTAAATTCAAACCTTCTAAAATAATTTGTTAAATAAATATCAGGAATAGGAACTATACTTTTTTCAATTAGGCACATAATCTAGGAGAATTTTTAATTTTTTATAAAGGTGGAAAAAGTATATTAAACTTTCAGAATTTCATCTTTTCTTGATAGATGACTCACTCCAGTACTGCACAGTAGCAGATGGGAAAAAAAATAGCTATCAAAACTAAAACAAATTCATGGAGGTACACATAGCCACTTTTTATTTTGACCAAAAAGTACATATAGCCACTTGAACAACCTTTTTTCATTCAAATCAACTAGATGAAGGGAATTACAATTATTTATATCCCAACAAGTTTTCATATTTCTTGGCATCTTGGATTATTATGACTAAGGGCCTGCTTGGATTAGGCTTATTTTGAGCGTATGCTAAACAACTTATGCAAATAAATAAGCTTTTAAGTATTATGCTGAAGTTTGTCAATTTAGTTCATGAAAAAACAATTTATGAAAATACAATTTTTGTTATTGAAAACTTATAAATTACCATAAAAACTTAGTTATTTGCATAAGCTATTTTTCATAAGCTCAAAAATAAGTCAGTCCAAACGGGCCCTAAATTTACAACCGTAACATTTATTAGACCTCCGGCATATGAAATGAAATAAACATCAAGAATAGCACTATGATTATCAAACTATCAAATACCAAAAAAAGGCATGTCAAGCAGATTAAGCTTTGTGTGTGGTAAGGGACAGAAACATAAACCTTCAAGCAGGCAAAAAACTTCAAACAATCATGTGTCAAACATTATTAAGCAATCAATAGTTGACATTTTAATTTAGTTCCAAAGCAGTCCTTTTTTTTTAACAGGAAGTACTTTTTATTAAACAATGATAATCATAAACTTTACTCGGATACTCTTTGGCAGTTAAAAAATAACAGAATCTCACTGCATTCTTTTGTTATGTGGTGTCATCCACTGTCCAGTTTATCTGGTTACAGTTTCCTCTTCTAATTTTTTTAGCAAGGCCTATATGAGATAGAGATAAAAGTACTGATGGTACGCTCAGGGAAGAGTAATGTTACTACTGTATCAAATAGAATCGAAAGACATGAAAAACCTGCATAGCAAATATGAAAGTTCTACTCTGTCAAATCGCCTCTGCGTCTCAGAATCTCAACGCCTAAGTAATCAACCGGGCCCTGAATCGCCACATGAGGCTTCCCAACCTTCACACGAACAGCAGATATCTTTTTGTGAACTTCCAAAGTAGCGATTGCAATTCTTTGGGCCACTGACTCCAGAAGGTTTTGAGCTGGTCCTTCAATAACTTTCTTAGCTATAAGATATATTTCAGCGTAACTAAAAGAATCAGACAAGTTATCAGATTTTCCAGCTGGTTTGAGATCCAACCAAGCATCCACGTCTACCACAAACTTCTGTCCTAGTGTCCTTTCTTCCGCTATTGCTCCGTGAAAACCATAGAAAGTCAATCCCCTTAGAATAAGTTTGTCTCCCCCTATTAATGCATCAACACCTTCCATTCTATGCACGCGCGCGCACACACACACACAAAGATAAAAAAATTCTCATGATAACAAACAAGGGGGCAATAAAAATGTAATATTCGGCATCTGAAAAAGATCGAAGGACAACGATACAGTATACAGCATAGCAAGAATAAACTCAGATATCTAAGATCAATACTAGACTAACAACTGCATAGCTCAAACTCCCATTAACTGAAGAAAAACATGATTCTGTTTCAAAACGTCGCATTTGATTGACTGTTTTCATCTAAAATAAAGTTAGCTCCAAAATAAACGTCCGATAAAAAGTAAAAAAAAAAAAAACATAACTCTATGTAGAGTTGAGAGTTCCACACTTTCATTTTTACCGCAAACCTACTTTTTGCGATAAAAGTTTTCAACCATAAACCAATTCACTCGAAACATATGAAGCACAGGCACTCCTCGGACTAAGCGTGTCCCGGTGTCGGACACGCGTCATGTCCGACATCGACACATATAATTACACTGAATTGTGTGATTTTCTCAAATTATTAGCGGTGTCGGCGTGTCGTCCGTGTCTATGCTTCATAGCTCGAAACTAACATTTAAAACAATAAAATTTGCAAACACTCACCCAAACAGGCACTAAAAACACACTTTTTAAAGTTCTCCACTGAACCTGTGAGCTACTAAAACTGTTCTCCTATTTTCTTTTAGGATTCATTTATTTCTTAGGATGTTAATTCACATATATGCAATCTGCTTTAATAAAAATGCAGTCTTTGCATTAAAGAGAGAATCTCAATGTAAATTTAATAATTTGCTCACTTAATTTCCACATATAAATCACTTCATAAGAAATTATAATTAAATAAGATAATCCAAAATCAAATTTACAAAGGCTCAAGAAAAGACAGAAAATCCATGATTTAGAATCTCCACTGAGCTTTTGAGGATTTAAGATTTCTTAGGAAGTAAATTTACATACATGCAAGCTGTTATTATTATGAAGGAAAAAAATGAAGAGAGAGAAAAGCATATAATTTTAGTGTCATTATCATGAACCAAACAAACAGCATAGGGATAAGATCTAAGCAGAATCAGGAATATAATATTCAAAATAAAAATCTGAAAATAATACAATAATAAGAAACTAGAGGAGTTTGATTTGAAGATGATAGAAATAAAGAAAGGAATTGAAGTTTATACCTTGAAAAGCTTCGAATTTGATATTAGTGTATGTATGGTTGCAGAAGAGAGAGAAAGGTTGAGAAGATGGATCTATTTGCTGTGATTTGTCTTTTGAGAGAGAGAGAGAGAGAGAGAGAGAGGAAAGAGACGTGAGAGGATGAATTTTTTCTAAGGTTTTTTGTTTTTGTTTTTTGATTGATTAATGAAAGTAATTAGTGCGTGCTAAATCAACAACAATGGATTCACGCTAAGCTAGCTTCCATAAATTTTGTCAACAAGGTAAAAAAATAATAATATTGTCAACGAAAACAAGTTGACTTCCATAAGTTTTCTTATTATATTTTTCATTTTTAAATCTATAAAATAATAATCCACAAAAAATAATTCTCCTAAAAAAAAATTAATCCACAAATAATTTTATGCATACAAGTATATTTCATCATCCACATCATTTTGTGCATCGGTCAAAAAAATAATATATTTCATCATCCACATCATTAAAAATATTTTGAGAATGATCCAAGTAATTAAGGGTGTTCAAAACCGAACCAACCCAATAAAAAAACTGCAAACCAAATTAATCCGAACGAAAACTGCAAAAAACCGCACTTGGTTCGGATGAATTCAGATGTCTTTTGCACTGAACTGCACGGTTCGATTCGGTTTGCGGTTTGCATCTCAGCAACCGAATCAAACCAAATCAAACCGCAAGAATAATGTATTAGCCCAATTACATAGCTCAAGAATAATCTCTTTCGATTCAATTTTTCTATTGTTGTACCATGAGGTTCAATTCTAATTATTTTCCATCTCTTTCAATTCATTTTCAGTGATGAATTTGTTTCCTTTACTTCCCAATAATTTGTTTCATGCTTATGTTTCTTCTTAATTTTACCTATTTTGATATAAGTTTTACCTAATAAAATGTCCTATGTTTATTTTGTAACAAACTAGCAATATTAGAGTTAATGTAATTTTTTTTTATCTCGCGATAAACCGCACAAAACAAACCAATTCAAGCTGCATTGGTTTGGTTTGGATGACTTTTTAAAAATCAACCGAACCAAACTAAACCGCATGTTTTTTTATCTCGCAGTTTGAATGACTTTTATATTCAAAACCGAACCAAACCGCACCACAAATACCCCTAGATACAAGTATAATTATATTGAAGTAAATTAATGAATATATATATTTATATCAAGAGTGTATTATATTTTAAATAAATAGTTACGTGTTCAATGAAACTACAAAAATTATTCAAAGTACAAATGAAATGTATAATAAGAAATAGAAATGTTTTATGTACACCATTTTTTTTTGAGGTTAGATCATCTCCTTTTCTTACATTCCCAATATACGTTGTCAAAGACATTTTAAAAAAATTCTCTCACCAGTATCTCTTTCCTTGTCCTCTTCTCTATCAGAACACACACTCATTGACCCACCCACCCACCACCAAGTCACACCGACCCATTACCCTCACCGTTGTTGTCTTCATCTTCTTTCTCTTATTTGTCACTCACTGTTCACAACACTCCCCCAACAACAATAGTGTCACCTCCATTGTTTTCGTCACCGGATTCATAATCCCTAGCACTCGTCGTCATAGAACTTGCGAGACTTAATAAGGACATGTCACAATTGTGCATGGAGTTCAAAGAGATATATGCCACTTAAATGCATGTATATAACGGGACTCAATAAGAAATTAAAGATTTGTTCTTTGAAAAAAAAGAAAGATTTGTATCACGCTTCTAGAACAAAAAGAAAGTAATATGCTAGTTATATTTTTAAGAAATTAATATGCTAGTTATATGTTACTTGCCTTTTTTTTTTTTAACTTAGACTTTTTTATTCTGAAAAGTCTACGTTGAAAAAAATAGTCAACTAACATACTTCAATTATATTCTTGAAAAAGAAAAAAAAAACTTCAACTATAGACCAATAGGCAACATATATAACATGTGTTAAAATCTAATGCATCAACGGTAAGAGTTTTAAATTCTATTGTAAAATATCGATAGTGTCACTTAGTTTAATAAGAATAAACTGAACCAATTCGAACATAGTTCATAACTCATTTCGACAATTAACTCAATGATCTTGATTCATTAATCAAATGAGCTGAATTTGAGTTGAAAATTAAATTCGATAATCAAATTCATGAAGATCTAAACTTTATATTCGTGTCTATCCATTAAACGTCTCATGCTTACGATAACTTTAATTTTAAAAACTTAAAAGGTTAAAAATCTAAAAGCTTTGAGTATTTTTGACAAAATAAAATATATTTTTAAATTATGTGTTTCGAGTAAACAATCTGAATCTAACAAACTAAATCAAGTAGTTCAAAAATTTCAAACTAGTCGAACTCAAGTTAAAAAATTTCGTATCAAACTTGAGTTTCGAGTTGAATAAAATCTTATAGAGTTGAGTCGGACTCTAACGAGTTCGACTCATTTCCCGTTCCACTTAAATAAATAAAAAATAATAATTTTTTCTCCAATTTTAAAAAATAAAATGTAGTAGTTTAGTGCATCAGTGCACAATAGATCAATATTGTTGGATGATGGTGTTCACTTTTTCAAGTCTACTGGACAAGATTTAATTGGCATCTATTAATGAACTTTAATTAACCATAAATTGTTCAGAAAAATTCGAGTTTGTTTTCCTGACTTAAAACAATAATACTTTGTCAAGTTTTATTTATTTATCGGTCGAACTTCGGATTACTTGGATAGCCGGATCTCTTCCCCATGAATTGAGAAGAAAAGAACAAAAATAATTTCTATATGTGTGTTGGAAATTTATTCTTCAACCGTGAAGGTGGTGTGCATCAATCTACCTCTCCAATTTGCAGCTTGGTAATATCTCGGTAAAATTAATATAATTTGGATGCAAGATTGATCTTATCGACTCAGAATCGATCAAACGCACTCAATAATGCATGGCACAGTTTGAATATGCACTAGGTTTGAGGATATAATTCTATCAAAAAATATAGTTTTTGTCAAAATTAATGTGTTAATTACCATGATAAAATCAGTGTGTCACCATAATTCATCTTCAATCCGAATAACACTCACACCAAGCAACATTTAGATAGAGAGCATCATAGTAAAAAGATGCATTTTATTGTTGCAGCACATTTTAATTAATAGCCAACACCACAAAATTACTGTCTAAACTTCCAAATGCACTCTTTCATAGAAAAAAACTTCAAAATGCATGCACTCTCACTTTTCTTGTTTCAATTAAGAGTGAACACAAAAACACACATGCTGTATGAACCATATAGTATTTCTCTAACACTTCATTGGCTAGTGGAAGAGGATCTTGAAGTCCAGTAATTCTTTATTTCTTCAGCTGTTCTTCCAGGTATTCTTCCCGCAATTAAAGGCCACCTGAAAATTAATATATTATATTCAAATGGTTAATTTTATAGAGAGAAAAAATGATAGATAAGCCAAGTGTTGATTAGTTATAAAGGAAATATAATTTAATCATACTTACCTATCTCCCACTAGTTTATACATTCTGATGATAAGATCTTCCTCATCTTTAGAAAATTCTACCTTGGAATTTGCTTGAGTGTCACTGGAATTGGATTGCACTGCTGTATATAAATTTAAAAGCAAAAAATCACACACTTCCCCTCAATCTAAAGTAGTTTGTCATTTTTTTTTTATCAAACTAGGTAGCTAAGTGAAAAACTTTTACTTTGGATCATCATATATGTTGTACGCATACTTTATCCGATCACTATTATAAACAAAAAAAACACTTTTAAGATTAATTGAATATATGATGCAACTAGTCTATTTTATTGATCAGATATATTATTTATTCAATAAATTTAAATTTTTTTTCTTCTTATAATAATGATCAAGTACTAATTATCAATAATTCCTCATAGCTACATGCATGTTCTTAATCAAACATATATATGGGGCAATGAATGAATGAATTAATTAATTAATTAAAGGATACCTATAGAAGAATCAGAAGAAACTTCCTCAGAGGAGCATTCCACGTTGTCCATATATATCTTGCAAAGGGAAGTTTGGAAAAAGTTATTACTATATGGTATATAGTATTATATGTGAATTAATAGGTGGTGGTGTGTGTGTGTGTATATAGGGCAAAGTAATATGGAGGATCAGGGTTAGGGACAATAGTTGACAAGAGTAGTGAAGAATGGGTGGTGGAGAGGATGGGAGCAAAGTAAAGAGAAGACTGAAGGTTGGGGTTTGACCATTTAACTCTACTCTTCCTTTTGTTCCTATAGGTAGTTGGACATCATTGTTAGCTCAGTAATATTACTTCTGCTGGTTTAATTTAGCAAGTTTTTCTTGCTCAGTAATATTGTTAGCTCAGTAATATTACTTCTATTCATATAGTATGTTAGCACTTGTTTTGTGTTTTGTTTTGGTTGTATTATTAGTTTTTGTCGAATATTTTGAACCACCTCTCAAGTATAATGTTGATCTCCAATTTAATATCAACTTGCTTCATGTGCCTTCTTTCTAGACAACACATAAGATAATACTATTAAAACAAGTAAATTTGCCAATTCAACTCATTTTTGAGTTTTCCTTCTATATTTTTTTTTGACATTTTGTAAAGTGATCGTTCAAATAGTTTCACAGTTAACTAGGGAATACAAGTTATACAACCGTGACACATTATGTGAAATGAGACACGTCTAGTTAACGTGCAACGAGACAAGTCTAGTTAATGTGTTATGTCATTGCCTTTAATGTTTAGTTAACGTTTCATTTTATCTCTTTGAAAAAAACTTTTAATGGTAGAAGTCAATAGATAAACTATTTTGAGTGACATTTTATAATTTTAGGTATGAATTTGACAATTTATTAAAAAGACATATTATTCTGACTAATACTTACAATTTTAAATATCAATTCTGTTACTCATTCACTCTTTCTATTATATATTTAAGAGTTAAATTATATTGTGGAAGACACAATAAATAGGATTAAATTAGAGATATAGTGCGTCTTCTATACCAATTTTCTTTTTTAGAAATATAGTGAAGTAGTTAATTTAATAACTTTTTATATATAAAAAACATAGTTGTGATACTAGACTTCTACAACGTGATATACCAAGGTTCACATTTTGTTTAGGAGAGTTGTCCATGTCCAACATGCCTAAGACAAGATTACTTTTGATGGAGTGAAATTATGAAGGAAAAAAAATTGTTTTATGACTTAAGACAAAATTTTCTAGGGAAAATAGGAGTAAATTTGAAATTATAAAATTATCGTAATTTCTAAATATTTTAATTTTAATAAAATAAAAAATTATCAATACTATAATATAAATGTTAGACTGACGGATTTTATACGCTTTAAAATTATTCAATATATTTATATATTTTAGTGATTAAATTAGAGATGACATAATTTACGGGTTAAATTTCTTTAAAATAAAATAAAATTACGGGTTAAATATTTAGTGCATGGAGGTGGGTTCCATAGAGGTCAAGTTGAATGCTTTATGGGCAATGGCATGTCACAGTTTATAGTTTTGGAGGAGGAACAAGGAATAACATGATGATAGTTGTGTGAGTAATAGGGTCTCTCTGAAAGCTATCACTCAGAAACAATTGTGAAAACTAAATAAATTGAACTATAGAGAATATAAAACTAGCTAATAAAATAAAAAAAACATTTTTCCATTGGTTTTGCTTCCTTTTCCTAATGAGATGATACATTTAATATATAAAATATTTTAAATAGATCCTAACCATCTATATAACATAATCTTAACTCTAAGAAAGTACCTTTTTTTTTGTTGAAAATTCCTTAAGAAACTTAAAAGCATGGCAATTAAAATTAACAACTACTAATATATAAAAATACTAAATAAGGTATTTTAACTATTAGTTTACTTGGCTAACTTAGCCTCCTACCAGTGAGACCTCCTTCCTCGTGGGTCTTTCTAGTCAGATGGACACCACCTTGTATGGGGTAGGTAAAGCTCAATACATACGGTGCGACTAAAGGAGGTGTTGAGTCTGAGTGTGGCGTTATCATTTGTGGTTTTGAAGGGAGTGGTTGCAAGGTTTCAACAAAAATTTGGTTATATATCTTTGAAGGGTTTGAAGCTAACCAATTCAACAATATTTACTTATTTGTTGAGTTGAGTCAACGAGCTCATTCGTATGTGCTATGCTCTAACTTTTTTTTAATGGCAAAATATATTATATATAAATAGAGGATTATATCTTAAGTATTACACCAAAAAGAAAAAATAAAATTACACCAAAATACCTGGCGAAAAGTCAACAACACCGTTAATTTTCCATTACCACCAACGGAGTTCAATAAAGCAGCCGACAATAATTTGTTGTTTCAAACGATCAGATTCGACCACCACTCAACTTTCAATATGTTGGAGGAGATATCAAAAAAGCCTAAAAGTACTTGAGTCAAAAAAATTGGCTTCCGATCTCGAATCAAAAGTGATCGGCCCACTAGACTCTCGACACAAATAAAAAAGACACCCCTCAACTCACGAACCACCAGAGCAGACACCTGAACATGTCCAAAAACTCGGCCCACCAATATTCCGATGCCAATTTCCTAAGATGGAGAAAAGGTGGAACAACAGTGCAAATCAATCCAGCTCGAACAAAAACAAACCAAAACAAGCCACACAATCAACCACCACAAACACCACCACGAACACACCTTTTCAGCACCACCCTCTGGACCACTATACCGTCTTTCTTCGCGGAGGAGAGAAATCTCCAATCATCCAAAGACTGGATCCACCACAACTGCACGACCCTTCGCAGACCTAAAGGAACAATAATCAAAACACCAGCACGAAGGTAACTCGACAACGGCGACCAGCCCCCCACCAACACCACCAGCGACCTAGCCATAACAAACCACCAATAGTGCGAGAAACAATTGGAGCAAGAACAGCCCCGTAAGTACAATGAGCAACTACTACCGTCAACACGCACATCTATGTACCTAACCCTTTCAAGCAACATCAGGTAAAAGTCTTATTGAATCAAATTCTTGTATCCAACAACAACAACAACTTCCCAACAAAAAACAGAAACAAAACAAAGAACAAAAACCAAAGCCTGAGACCCACGAAAATAAACCTCCCGTCGACGGAAAAAATCTAGCGAACCCCGAACAAAACCAATCGGCGGCTCTCCAACACGAACACACGTCAATGTAGTCTCCATGATGCACCAAACGCACAAACAACCAGTTTACAAAAACATAAAAATAAGGAAAAATAAGTAAGAACAACACCAAACACAACACGAACAAACCAAAACGAAACAACAGCAACAACAACAACAACAACAATAGAACCACCACAAAACCACCAAAATAAAAAACCTCCTCAAACACACAACAACATATCCTCCTCACCACCACCATCTCATCACCACAAAAAGAGTAGCCACGACAACAACACCATATAGGAGGTCACCGGTGAGCAGCCATCCGCCACTCCGCAACAGATCCGATGTAGTGGCATAACCAAAAACCATCGAACCGCAAGAACAAGAGGTAGATGGAGTTGAACAAACATCCCAAAGCTAAAGATAACCAGATATAAGGCCACACCTCGACGAAAGAAACGGTGGTGAAGAGGGACAACGAAGAAAGAGAGAAAAACAAAATCTCCGGCGGACACACCACCAGTCGCAGCGGCACCGGCGACAGAGCCCCCATCTAGGATTTGGTAGTGGAAGCCATCAAGGATGAGCAACCACCACCAGAGACCAACTCAACATCTTGCTGGAAAAGAATTTGAATTTGGGAGAGAAAAAGGAGAAGATCGACGATACTGTCTAGAGAGAGGTGGGAGTGTTTAGTTTTAGAGAGAGAAGTTGTTAGCTTGTGTTATGCTCGAACTAACATGCAGGTCGATTGTAGTTGTTTTTTTTTTTAAATAGTCCAACAGCTAGAGAAATTTACCTTAAAGGTGAATAAGTAAGGTGTCTAGGGCTCGAACCTCAACCCCTACATATATTATACATATTATGAATTATCTTTTACGAAATGAGCTAAGCTCAGAAGACGCCGATTGTACTTTTTTAAGATGTGTAATTTATTTTTCTTTATTAAGAAAAATTTAGGGCGAGAGGATGTTGCATCAATTTATGGTAGTATAGTCTTTCGAACTCAATAGATATTTACAAAGATATATACATTTAGTCATTTATTTTTTTCAAATACATTAATAAAGTCCGAAAAAGGACCAATCAAATTTAAGATCTTTATTTTTATTATTAGACCAAATATTTCAAGTTGAGTTGTATATATTTTTTTTAGGCAAAGACAAAGGGATGTGATAATTTGAATATCGGCCCGAAAGTTAGACAAATAAAATAAAATAATTAGATTTATAATTTAACAATTAATTAAGTAATTAAATCAAATGGTTAAAGAGCTCTACAAATCGTTGAAAGAACCTAAGTTTTAATTTTTGAAACACTTTACCTATCCCTCGGACATAGACTCCAGTCTCTAGATTACATATTTTCTTTTGAGAATTGGAGAGTAACACCAAAAAATAAAAAATAAAACAATTAAATTCAAATTAAAATAAAGAAGATCAAAGAAAGAAAAAAAAAAATTAAAATTAAGAAAATCTCAAAAAACCTTAAAACTCCTACTTCATCTTTCTACCCACTCTCCGTCCTGAATAGTGAATGTACCTCATACCGTTTCAATCAAAACCAACCGGAACGCATTCCACAACCCGGCTTCCACCAAGTGCAAGTGCAGACTACCACCGTTACAGACGCGCGCCGCCCCTTAACCCTGCCGTGACCATTCTTCCGCTTCTAACAAGGTAAAAAATCACCACCTTCATTCATTTTTCATAACGCCATCTAACTGTTCGATGAAATGCCCCTTTGAAAAAATCACAAATTTTTCTCATTATTTTCATTGCAGGATCATTCAATGGCTTTCAGAAACACATTCTACAACGATCTTCTTCTATACCAAAAATTGGGTCGGTATTGTTTTGGGAACTGTGGCAGATTCTATGCTACCAAAGTGGATTTGAAGAAACTTCGTCCCATGATTCTCAAGAGAATTGAGAAACGTTCCCAACTTTACCCGGTTCGTGCTATGATTCCTGTTGCTAATGAGGTGTTACTTGCTAGGAATATTCTCATCCATGGTGTTTCCACTCTCATCAATTCGTTTCCCCTCATGGCTTGCAAGTGAGTTTTGATTTCTAATTACGCCCATTTTTTATCTGTGCTTTTTTTTGGGCATGTTTGGACTTTGGATTGACTTATTTGAGTTTATTTACTTATATAAACACTTGTGAGTCTCTTTGTGAGGGCTTTATAGTATGTCATTAACTTGTTTTTAGCTTATTTCCATAAGGTCATCATTATTATACTTTGAGGGCCTGTTTGGATTGACTTATTTTTGAGCTTATGCAAATAAATAAGCTTTTATGTATTATTCATAAGTTTGTCAAGGTAGTTTATGAAGATACAATTTTGGTTAGCCAGAACTTATGAATTAACTTAAAAGCTTATTTATTTGCATAAGCTATTTTTCATAAGCTCAAAAATAAGCCAATCCAAATGGGCCCTTGGTGTATGTTTGGTTTTACAGCGAGAAAAATTGAGTTTGAGTGAATTGGTTTTGGCGAAAAGTTAAGTTGTGGGTAAAGTAATTTATGTTCAATATATTCATGTAAGTAAAAGTGAGTTGAATATTTGAGTGTAAAAATCAATTCTAGAGAATTAGAAGCTACATTTTCTAGCTTCAAGTAGAATCAATTCTAGAGGCAAAATCAATTCTACTCTAGGGAAACCAAACATGTCAAAATCAATTCTACACCTCCAGAATCAATTTGCACTCTTCCAAAAGTGGAAGATAACATACACTTAGAGATTAAATTGATTTTTTTTTTTATGTGAATAGCAAGTGCCGAATTGAAAATGAATTTTAAGCTTTGGAACCAAAATTTATGTGTTTGGGGTTGGTGCTCTAAAATTGATGTTGGTACTTTTGCATTTGGAAGCTTCTTCTGTATTAGCATTGAATGAATAAAGTTGTAATCTTGTTGATACCCGTGGTTGCTTATGAGTAATGTATACTGGGTTTGTTTTGATACTTTTGATTTGGGTTCAAATTTCCATTTAGGGAGTAAGAAGATGGTGGAAGAAATACCTGAATTTTTTTTTTGGTGAGAGAACATAAGATTGACAACATAAGTGTAGAAAGACTTCTACTTGTTACTTGTGCTTATAAATGGTGAATGTCACCATAAATCATGAGTTATCCTTTTTTCTACATAAAATGCTTAAGTTATTTTTCATGAGTATTTGTAAGCTTTTGATCTCTGAGCGTGTTTGCCATTTAATAACTTTCTAGTGTCACTAAGAAAATTGTATTTAACTTCGACTTGTGGTCTTCTCAATGTTGCAAGCTCAAATTATTGATAACTACGGTCTTTTCTAACTCTGTTATGCATTTACAGATTTTGTCCAGAGATATACATTGGTGAGCAGGGGCATTTAATTCCGGCTTGCCGGGGTTACAAGCGACGTGCCAAGAACCGGGTTCATGAATGGGTCAAAGGTGGTTTGAATGATATACTTGTTCCTGTTGAGACATTTCATCTTAAAAACATGTTCCAAAATGTTATTAGGCATGACCAAAGGTTTGATTTTGATCGTATCCCTGCTGTTGTTGAGCTATGCTGGCAAGCAGGGGTTGATGTTCCCCATGATGAAAATCTTAATCCAAGTAGTTCGAACTTGGAAGCTGCTAATGGCAATGTTGATGGTCTCGAGTCTTTGTCACCAAATGATCTTGCCGTAGTAGCAAAGAAAACTTTAGAAGCTTGGGAGGCTCTCAGGTCTGGGGTGGAAAAGTTGTTGTTGGTATATCCTGTAAAAGTTTGCAAGTATTGTTCTGAGGTTCATGTTGGGCCGTCTGGCCATAAAGCTAGGCTATGTGGAGTGTTTAAGCATGAGAGTTGGAAAGGAGCTCATTTTTGGACTAAAGCTAATGTGGATAATTTAGTGCCGCCAAAAATTGTATGGAGACGAAGGCCTCAAGATCCTCCTGTACTTGTGAAAGAAGGGAGAGATTTCTACGGACGCGTTCCAGCTGTACTGGATTTGTGCACAAAAGCTGGTGTCGTTGTGCCTGCAAAATATAATATTTTGATGAAAGTGCAAGGTTTGTCTGGTCCTGCCAATTATAAGATTGCAGCGGCATTAGAAGGTCAAGCAACAAACTGAATCATAATCTGACACTCAATCATTTGGAGAAGAAATCTGAGAGATTCCTTTCATCTGCCATTTCCTGCATAATTTGATGTTGTCTGGGATATCTGAATATGGATCTCTGTGCCTGTTCTTCTGTTGGTTACAGAAAGAAATTTTGTTCCCGACCATATCTTGTGTCTCCCAAAATATTTCTGCTGAGCAAATTTGAATCTCTACATTTGTGTGACTGGACTTAATGGACCCGCTCTTCAGATTTGATGAAGGTAATTTAATGTTCTACTTCTCCAGTCAAAGATTCCACTTAATTTTCCTTTTAAATTATATTTGTCCAATAAGGAATCTTAAGTCCAATAATTGCTGGAAATATCAATGTGGGAGATACTACACTGTTGTAAATGTGTGTAAATTTCTTATTGCTGCCCAAAAAATGGCAGTTTATCGCTGAAGTTTCATTTTTCTTGAGATATCACACAAATAAAAAGATTACTTTGTTGACTGAAGAGCTTATTTTCTATCAATTATTAACTGTTTAGTTTGCATATCTGAGAAAGTATTAGATGCACTCTAGAGGGAAAAGCGTAAAGTTATAAACGTCAATTGAAAAATCAATGGATAAAATTGTGATAAATAAATACACGTCAGATAAATCACCGCAAGTGTATGTTAGGACTCATAAGAACCTGGCACAGGTGCTCCGCTATCTGAGTTGGTTTATGGCAGAAACCCCCCACCTTGATTTTATACTTATCCAGGGAAGGCTTTACTTTAGTAGAGGCAATGGCAAATGATTTATTGCATAGGGATATGATTCTTAAACAGTTTGCTTATCATTAGTAGTGAATCCAAAAACAAACGAGTCATTCCGCGAACTAACAAATAGGAGATTAGGCATGTCTTAAGTAGAGGTCAGACAATTAGCATTTAGTAGCTAGGCATAGGGGTTAAATTTCTAGCTTTTCGCAAAGTATTTTTGGTCATTTTAGACAGTGACTTAGGCAGGAGAAGTGGCCTACAAATTTCAATTTCTTAAAGGTTGTTAGGAACCCAAAAATTCAATTCCAAAGAAAGAACATTTTTATTAAGAAATAGGATAGAATGGGAGAGAATCTCTCCTCCAAGGGTTTCACCTTCACAATAGAGGTTTTACTCTATTCACAAACTTTACAATATTCAAAGATACTCTCTAACCTTTGTGTTCTCCTATTTTTATTTTTTTTAGTAGGCAAATGTTAGTTTCCGGGATCGAAGCCGGGACTTTCTTCTTATAACTCCTTCAATATCCCTCAGCTCACCAACCGAGCTACCTACGTGGGACGTGTTATCCTATTTATACACATACTCCCAAATAACTATAACTCTTAATTACATTCACTACTCTAATTAGCTATTATTCTATACCCTAACAAAGGTTCTTAAATTCACCCAATTTTCCATGTTTCTCTAAACTCAGTTGAAAACCGTCCAACCACCTAAAATGTTATAGATATAGGCATGTAGAACAGTTATTGGTAGGGTCGGGGGCTTTTTGAATTCATTGATTGAAGGAGAAAAGTTGAGGAAATCCTGAAATGTTGTATGTATTTTGATTATGAAGAAGATAGTTGCAGGTAGAAGTTTTGTTTGTATATTTGCTGAATCACTTGCATTAAGCACAGATGTCCTTTCACTGCATTATTTTGTATTAAATTGAAACGAAAACCTCAAGACATTCCCTCATAATTGTGAATTATCTAAGCCATCAGTGTAAATAGGAATGTTTGCATCTAATAAATAAGGACTTTCATCTGATTTAGTACATTTCTGTTTTTTCTTTGGATATTATTGGCTAGTTAAGCTATTGATTGATGTTAATAAAGTACACGGTTACATTAATGGAATCTTTAATATTTTGTAGTTATTTAATTTTATTGAATTTTGAAGAGTCATATAAATTTGTAAAAGTAGCAGCTTGTATAACATGTACAAATAGTAAAATCTTTTAAAATTAAAACACAATAATGAGTAAAAGTAAAACAATAAGATTTATTGTAGTTCAAAAAAAAATATTAATGCAGAATGTGTTCTTCAACTTATGATTCTAAGTAAATGTGACAAACAATAACAACCTATGACAAATAATCCATAACTATTATGATAAACTTCAAGCTCAGGCATACCCACTGCGACTAACCGTCCCTTTAAACACATAGAGCTGGTCTCCATTTTCAACTCCATGCCACCTAAGGCTACAACTATCACGCATGATCCTCTGCCTATGGATAAACAAATAATCATCAACTGGCAGAATTTTTCTGCTCAGCAGCAACTGCTTCAAGTCATTGACAGTGCTTGTATCTCTCATCTCCAATGGAATGGTGGCTGCATTAAGCAAACTAGAGGAAGTTTGTACCACAAAGTTCAGCTTTCTAGTTGGTGGTTCTTTTGTCCGGTTTGTGGTCTTGAGGAACACAATAATTTCAGAAAATTCACGAATACCATACTCATTTAGGTTTCGGAAATCTTCATTCAGTTCCCTCCCCAAAAAGAAAAGTTTCATTGATTTGATGGGGGTGTTATCAATGATGTGAATTTTTTCCTTCAAGCTATGGACAGTATCTGTCTTATCCACCTCTATGTTAATCAGTCTAGCAGAGAATTTTACTGTGATTTGCATTTTGTTAGGACGGTGAATGATATGTGGCTCCATTGGCTTGATGGTGAGGTCAACTTTTGTGCCTTCAGTGACTATTGGGTAATCTTCCATGTCTAATCCATCCAGTAGTTCAAACCCACACACCGCTAGGATTTGGTAAGCCACTGGAATACCATGGATTTGTTCTATTTTCCTTTTGATTTCTAAAACTGTTTCTAGGGTTCCCACTTCAATAAAAGATTTGTTTATTTCTGTGGCAATAATAATCCTCATGATGGAACTATGTTAAAGCCTGCAATTATTTGATAGGAAAAAGGGAAATTAGAACTGAAAGATTGAGCAGTTTTAGGATATATATCAACAAACAGCATTTCAAATGTGTTAATAACAAACTTTTAGTTAGCCTCATGAGATTATGAAAGAAAATGGACATTAATTTCATGTAACTCATGTTAAAGACATGAGTATTTGGCACATCTCTTATATATTTGTTCTCTAGTGTGGGGCTCAATATCACACACAACATCCCCCTTTCTTTGTGTGTGTAATCATGCATTCTTGGATATCTTTGAAACTGCAAAATCAGTTTTGACTAGTAACTGTATCGTTTTAATAGATAATATGAACACCATAATAAAGAAAGGGCATCTTGAAGTTTGTTTAGTCACAAATAGGCAATAGAATCGTTTTAGCAGTGTTATATCAATGTAATTGTACATTGATATTTGAGAATACACACTCAATTTGGTCTTCAATATATGCAACAAAAAAAATCAAGTTTAATGGGATCAATTCAGCAAATCTTAACTAATTTAACCATATTTAATTTAATGACATTATTCTTAAAATATGCTCTAAATGTAGGATTTAATATTTTTATGAAGCAAGTTTGTCTGAAGGGAAAATTAAGAAATGCAATTATTTTTAGGCGAATTATATGGTATACCCAACATTTTGAGTGTACTGGTGCACCAAAGCATTAAATTAATAATTAAATTAATTGTTTTTTTGAAGAAAAAATAATTATTTTCTATCATTGACAATTATAATAATTAAATCTTATTTACCAAAAGCGTCGATGAAATAAAATTTACTTTGTGTGAATTTTTATTGCTCATAATGAAAAATATTGATTATTTTTTATGAGAAAGTGTTAAAAATTTAATATAATTCTTATAAACAATGAAATGGTGTTTTTTCTCATGAAATTGTGTTTTCTAATATATATATATATATATATATATATATTGACAAATAACAACTTATTTCATAAAATGATCGTTAATTTATAAATTTATGAAGCAGGAGTATCGGTACACCTCAATTTGTGAGGTGTACCGTAGAAGTTCCCTTATTTTTATTATATTAAAAAAAGGGAACTACTACGATGCACTTGCAATTTGAGGTGTACTAGTACACTTGCTTCCTAAATTTATGAATTTTTAATAAATAAGAGTTAATTATTATAATTGTAAATGATAGAAAATAATTTATTTTTTTTCAAAAAACAACTCATTTAGCCATTAATTTAAGGGCCATGCAAACTTGTGCCCTAAAAGGCATGTTAAAAAAACCCAAAAGTAAAAACATTCTCTTAAATTTTGTGCATTCAATTAATCAAAAATAAAAAAAATTAAATTCAAATGCATTGTTTACAACACAATATTTCTACTTTTGACTCATTAATTTGTGCCTTAAGGGCACAAATTAACATTTCCCCCTTAATTTTAAGGGTCTTGCCAACAAGTGCTTTTAAGACATTTGTTAAGATTCTAAAATAGAAACAATTGATAACTTTCGTGTAGATTTTTTATTTATTTTTTATATTTCAATGTTTGAATACACAAATTCCAAGATAAATTTTTTACTTTAAACTTCTTTCCATTTCCCTAATTTAAATATTTGGTGTACCGGTACAATTGAATTTTCGAGTGTACCATAAATTTGCCTTAAAAAAAAAGAGATTATTGATTTTTCTTATTAAAGGAATCATTTTTCAATAGTTTTGCTGATGTTTTTAACTCATGTCCTACCATTTAGAACTTCCCAGCCAAGCACGGTCCATTTAGGGAGCTTCTTTTTCCATGGTACAGAGTTGTTATGTTATTTGAAAGTATACTTCTACATACTTGTGTGGTTTTGAAGAAAACACATGAGGGAAAAAAATATGCTCTCTCCAAGTTATAATTGACCTTCATTCCAATCTATATTGCCATAATATGGCTAGGCTCTATTATAGTTTTGGTGTTTCCTAATTAACAGCTTAGGCCTTACTTTATTTTTGTTTTGTGAAGGGAAATGTATGATCAAAAGAAACCATATATGTTTCATTTTTGACCATACAAATGGAAATAACGTGGCTGTTTTATACCTGCTAGAGAATTTTGTCCTGAGCAAACAAATGATTTCTCAAATTGTGAAATGATAATATGATATAGGGGTCAATTATGTTGCTACGAATTTATGAGAGTAAGGAGTCTTCTTAAATTGAGCAATACTTATAACAAATTAGTACAACAAGCAAGTCCTACA